>Ga0209958_1000281_pt1 | contig 130154 bp, 108 predicted proteins | sample ThiBio_inoc_plan_FD_183942 | JGI IMG/M metagenome (GOLD analysis project Ga0209958, IMG submission 183942) | Wastewater bioreactor microbial communities from Cape Town, South Africa - Thiocy_inoc_plan (SPAdes) | ecosystem: Engineered > Bioremediation > Thiocyanate > Unclassified | place: South... | reverse complement strand
CCGTTTCCTGCTCCTTTAAAATGCCAAGAATCTGGCTCTCTGTGAATTTCGATTTTTTCATTGCTTCAACTTTAAAATTAGCATTTTTATCTACTTTTAAATGCTACGATTTAAAGGGAAGCTTACAATTACAATTCCGTCAGAACCTTGTTCTCTTGAAATTGCTGTAAAAATTGGGTCAGCAATCCCAAACATTGCTTCGCCCTTTAAAACAGTGGCAAATACTTGGTCATCATTTCCAGAATATTTAACTTCAATATCTAATCCCTCTTCTTTGAAAAAACCTTTTTCCATGGCAATGTAAAAAGGTAGGTAGATTAAATACTTTTCTTGCCCCCATTGAGCTACAGTTACTTTTGTAGAAGAGGATTTGTTTTCATTTTTTTTATTTCCTCCATTACAACTCCCTAAAATTAAAGATAGGGCTACTAAAACGATACTTAAATTTTTCATATTATATTTATTTTTGAGTTCAAATTTACGAAAAAATATTTTTTAACAAATTAAGAGTTGATTCTATTGATGTCTGGTTTTCTGAAATAGTATTTTTGGTTTTAGGATATCATATAATATCCAAATTTACACAGCTCCCCTAAATATCCAAAGATATATCACACAATAAACGCTAACAGTTTGATACAATCTACGCAACATCTCTGCGCAGATGTATTTTTTCTTTCCGACAAAAAATATTTTTGAAAATTTATAACCAATACCATAAAGGGAGTTGGCTGTTTTTCAGAAATTTTATTTTACTGCGCAATTCTCCTGCATACTGCGTACGGTATTTTTGCATTGTTGAAAATGACAAGCTACAATAAAACAAAAACTAAAATGAAAACAAGAATACACAACGCATTAAATGAAACGTCAGAAAAATACGATGTAGACATACTCTTTGCCTGCGAATCGGGCAGCAGGGCTTGGGGATTTCCCTCGCCCGACAGCGACTATGATGTGCGGTTTATCTATCGGAGAAAAAACGAAGATTACTTTACTTTGTTCCCCGAAGACGACCAATTGAGTTTTCCCATAACGGACGATTTGGATTTGTATGGCTGGGATATAAAAAAGGTCTTGCAATTAGTGTATAAATCCAACTGCACGCCTTTTGAATGGTTGCAATCGCCCATTATCTATAAAGACAACGAAACATTCAGAAACAGTTTATCCGCTTTACTGCCCGACTATTTCAGCGCAAGAAAGCATATCTTTCATTATCTGGGCATTGCTACTGGAGCCATGGAAGCGATGAAAGGTGCGGAGATAAAAATCAAAAAGCTGTTTTATGTTTTGCGTCCGCTGTTGAGTGCAAAATGGATAGCCGAAAGAAAAACCTTTGCACCAATGAATATTGAGCCTTTGCTGGAAACGGCAACACAATCATTGCAAGCAAAAATAAAAGGGCTGATTGCCGAAAAAGCAACGAAGAACGAATCATTTTTAATACAGATGGATAACGAAATGCTGGACTTTATCGAAACCAATATGAAGCATCTCGCTGATTATGCGGCAGGATTAGAGCAAGACCGTTTCGATAAGTCAAAATTGGATAAATATTTCAGACAATGCATACTACAATAGACATAGAATTTTTGAAACAAAACAATCTTATTTTGTTTGAAGCCATAAGCGGCAGTCAGGCTTACGGCTTGGCTACACCCGAATCAGATACGGATATAAAAGGTGTTTTTTACCTGCCCAAAACTTTGTTTTTTGCCAATAGGTATATTGACCAAATAAGCAATGCGAGCAACGATATTGTGTATTATGAGATAGGGAAGTATGTGGAATTACTTTGCAAAAACAATCCGAATATTCTGGAATTGATGTGTACACCCGAAGAGCATATCTTGTACTGCCACCCTTTGATGCACAAGCTCAAGGCGGAGTATTTTTTATCGCAATTAGCCAAAGAAACCTTTGCGGGATATGCGATGACGCAAATCAAAAAAGCAAAGGGCTTGAACAAAAAAATCAACAATCCCGTTGCAGAAAAGCGCCTGACTGTTTTGGATTTTTGTTACATCATTTCGGAAAATAAAAGTGTAGCACTCTTGGAATGGCTGGCGCAGGAAAACAAACTGATGCAAAACTGCGGTCTGGCGAAAATCAATCACACCAAAGGTTTGTATGCCTTGTATTACAGCAATGGCGGGCTTTACAGAGGCATTGTAAAAGATGAAGACAGCAACGAAGTACATTGTACTTCTATTGCCAAAGATGCAGCATTGACTGCTTATCTGTTTTTCAATCAGGAAGCGTATTCTGCACATTGCAAAAACTATGCGGAATACTGGGCTTGGGTAGCTAAGCGTAACGAGCAGCGGTACAAAGGCAATCAGGCGCACGGACAAGGATATGATGCTAAAAATCTGATGCACACCATACGCTTACTACAACAGGCAAAAGAGCTTTTTGAAACAGGGAAACTGAATGTAACCAGAACCAACAGAGAAGAATTGTTGAGCATCAAAAGAGGCGAAAAATCTTATGAAGAACTATTGGTCTATGCAGAACAATTAATGGGTGAAATAGAACAGGCAAGCAAACATTCGCAACTCCCTGCATTGCCCGATGAAGAGTCTGCCATGAAAACGCTGATAGAAATTCGGGAAGCTTTGTATGCAAATTGAAAACCTCCCGCTAAGGTTTTGAAATCTTAGCGGGAGATTTGGTTAAGTTTATTTTTCTTCTCTATTGTCATTCCGTAGGAATCTATTAAGAGTATCAAGAAAGCTTGAAGATAATGTAAGCACAAATGTTAGGTTTAGCTATTACATTATGTTCTTTTGCTAAATTAGTTGCTGTACACAGAGTTTGATTATTTGCTTTATGCTTTTATTAGTTCATTCTTTTTAAGAAAAGAGATAAAGGTTTCAATTATTTTTTTATTGCGGGCTTCGATATCTTTTTCCGTAAAATCAGTGTTAGAAGTTGAGAGTTTACTTAACTCTTTAATTAATGTTCCTTGCTTAAATTGCCCTTTGTCATTTGTAAAACCTTGATAATATTTAATCTTATCAGAAAATCTATAATCCGAAGCTCTAATGTTTATTTTATCTTCAAGTAACACTTTATTTCCGATAGCTTCAAGATTTTTAATGTTTGTAAGGGATTTGTCGTTCTCTTGTCGTTTTTTCGCAAAAATATGCTCAATTGCAAAAGTAGTATTTAACAATGGTAATGCTTGTTCATTATCCGTAAAAGCCCACCAAGTCAACATTGATTTTGTTATAGGTCTGCCGTTTTTAAACTCGAAGTTTTTCATTGTTGTTTCGAGTGTATTTTCATCAAATTTGAAGTCTGCAAATTTTACTTCTTGACCTGTAACAATATGAATCATTTCAGCATATACAGGAGTACGGAGTGCATTTACTCCTGAATTTGTAAAAGAATATGCCCAAACAAAAGCAATAGTTTTTGTCAAAAAATAATCTAATTTTATTTCGTCTAATAGGTTGTTTTCATCTTTGTTTTGCAAGAAGTAAACTGATAGAAAATAATTCCACATTCCATTAGGAGCATAGTTTAATATGAACAGCTTTTTTAGAATGCTTTCAGAAAACCTTTCAGAGTTTTGGTTATATATATCATTCCAAAAAATTGCTAAAATTTTTAAATTTGGTAATGTTTCGTCTTGTTTGAGTATAGAATACTTATCTCTTTCATAAAATTTCCGAAGAGCTTCTGTTGTACTTGATTTGTTACCTTGTTTTGCACGTATGAAATACATATACCGAGTAAATAGCTCGTCCATAGGTGTACCATTTAAAGGGCGAAAAATTTTTCCACAAGTTTCTTCAAGTTCTTTCCATTGTTCAATAAAAGACTCTTTTTCATTTTTAGCACTATAATGCTTATAAAACTGTGCTTTAAAAATGTCTGCATCCGACAATGGAAGCCCTCTATCATTCAATGTTGAAAATATTCTCAAAGCCGTATCTTGTGACTCCGCCTCAATCGGCAATAGAATACAATTACCTAAGATCCTTGCTGGTAGGTATGGAAAATAAGAGGGGTATTCATTTAGAAAATGATCAATTTTTTCTTGGAAAAAACGATAATTTTTTGCATAATTACTCTTTTGTCCCTTGCTAACAACGCCTGTTTTTAGTATTTCAAGAAATTCATCTTTGTCGTTATCAGTAGCTACTTCTGAATCAATTTTCAAGACATTCATATTGGGTTGACCAAACTCATTTGTTTTCCATAAACATTTGGCAATCATTTCACGGGTGCTTTTAGAATTTTCGTCTTGCATATTACCAAACTTGGCATAAAATGCCCGCAATAACAACATCAAAGTTGTTAGACGTTGTTGCCCGTCAATTACTTCTTTTTTGTTCCTTTCATTTTCAAAAGTAACGATAGAGCCTAAAAAGTATTCTTCGTTACTATCAAATTTTTCATAATTATTATCAGGAAAAGCAAAAGAAAAAATATCGTCCCAAAGAGTTTGACATTGCGTTTCTTCCCACGCATACGGCCTTTGATAGTCGGGAATTAGAAAATCGGATTTTTTATCCGAAAAAAGCAACATTATTGTCTTTTGGTCAACATTCAGCTTTGACATAGAGAATTATTTAAGTTTATTTTATTTATCGATTTTTAACATTGTACCTGACTTCCAAAGTTACACAACTCTTCCATATATCCTCCTATATTGCGTATAGATGCTTACAGTGTGACAAAAGTAGTAACAATTTTCCCTCTCCATTGTCATTCCGTAGGAATCTATTTCTCTCTAATAACGGTAACGCCAATTACGAAAATAATCTACGCAACACATTTGCGCAGATTAGTCTTTTTCTCCCGATAAAAACTATTTTTTAAAATTAATAGTCAATCCTGAAAAAGGTTTCAGACATTTCTTTAAAATTTTATTTTACTGCGCAATTCCGCTGCACACTGCGCATAGCATCTTTGCATTGTTGATAACAACAAAAGAATAAACGCAAAAAATTAAAAACAATGGCACAACAAATAAACGGAAACGACCTTATCGCTTTGGGTTATCCGCAAAACGAATTATTAGGTATCGCGCTGAAAGCCAACAAAAAAAGAACCGGCTACAATCGTGCGGAAATGTTGCAACATTATGCAGCGGTATTGGAAAATGCCGAAGATTATCTGGAACATAAAGTCTTCGGGAAGTTGGCAACCGCTATTATTGAGGGTGTGGGCACAAGATTGGAAGCGGAAACCATTCCGCTGAAAGAGCAAGCCGATGCCTACAAAATCTATGGTGCGGAAAACATCGAAGAGGGTGCTTTGAAGCAGATGAATATTGCTATGCAGCTGCCCGTAACCCTTGCGGGGGCTTTGATGCCCGATGCGCATCAGGGATACGGCTTACCGATTGGTGGTGTGCTCGCCACCCAAAACGCCATTATTCCTTATGGCGTGGGGGTAGACATCGGGTGCAGAATGGCTTTGTCGGTGTATGATATTCCTTATACCCATTTCGATTTGAACCAGGATGTGTATAAAGAAATTTTGTTTGAGCAATCAAAATTCGGAGCAGGTGCGGGTTTTCTAAGATACCAAAGAGCCGAACACGCTGTTCTGGACAATAAGCTCTTTGATGAAAATCCTTTTGTCGCCAAGCTGAAAGACAAGGCGTGGACGCAATTGGGCAGCTCAGGTGGTGGCAATCATTTCGTGGAATTCGGTTATCTGGATTTTGAGAATAATGATGCGGCTTTGGGTATCAGAAAAGGAAGGTATTTAGCCTTGCTGACCCATTCGGGTTCGAGAGGTTTGGGGGCGACCATTGCGGGGCATTATACCAATCTGGCAAAAGACTTGTGCAAGCTGCCTTACGAAGCCAAAAACTTAGCCTATCTGGATTTGGATTCAGAAGTGGGTAATGATTATTGGCTGGCGATGAACCTTGCGGGAGATTATGCCTCTGCCTGCCACGAAGTGATTCATAACAAGATTGCAAATGCGCTTGGTGCACAGGTTTTGGCGAAAGTAGAAAACCACCACAATTTTGCATGGAAAGAAATATGGAACGGTGAGGAAGTCATCGTGCACAGAAAAGGTGCGACTCCCGCAGGAAAAGATGTAATGGGCATCATCCCCGGTTCTATGACCGCTCCCGGATTTTTGGTGAGAGGGAAAGGCGAAGAGCAGGCGATTAACTCTGCATCTCATGGTGCAGGAAGACAAATGAGCAGAACCCAGGCCATTAAAAACATTTCCAAAGCCAATATGCAAAACGCTTTGGAAGCCGCAGGCGTTACTTTGCTCGGAGCAGGAAGAGATGAGGCTCCTATGGCGTATAAAGACATTCATGTCGTTATGTCGGCACAAACCGATTTGGTGGATATCATCGCACAGTTCTCGCCCAAAATGGTTAGAATGGCTGATGACGGAAGCAGGGAGGATTGAGGAGAAGATTGGTTTAGAGAGGAAGATTGAAAAGTGCTGTTGCCTGTTGAGGTGGCGGCACTTTTTATTAATCAGATACTTATTTTACCTTTAAGCCATTGTCGAAATAGTTGAAACAATTCTGCACGCATCACATTTGAAGTCGTAGAAATCGTGTAAGGGCGTTTTTAAATTCCATTTTTTGTTACAACTCGGACAAGGACGTTTTTTGTTGTCGCCTTTGTATCTCCTGTAATTATGCAGGTAATAAAATGTCGGAACGCCCGTTAATACTTCAATTCGTTTACAAATTTTTCTACCTTGCTTGGATAATTGTGACTGTATATTTTCCATTTGGTTCAAAGCCCACCGCTCTCCAACTTCACAATTCATATTCAATCTGTCGCAGGATTGATAATTTGTTTCCCAACTTAAAATTGGCATATAGCCATAATCGTAGTACTCGGGAAGTTTGTAAAGTGGCACAGTATCGTTGCAGGTTCCGCAAGTTAATGGCGAATCAATAGTGACATAGTTGGTAATCAGAATATAGAAATCGGGTTTCTTGCAAGTACAAGGTTGTTTGTAATCAACATTAGTTTTTCCTACGGTTTTGAATTTTATTTTTGAACCGCCCAACTGTTCTATTTTTGCAATCTGCTTATGGACATATTGGTTGTTGTGTTTTTTATCAAGTGCGTTTTTTTTAAGGGTAAAAGGAAGAGTGACAATTTTATTATTCTCAATATACAGACTTTCGATTTTTCCTTGAGTTTGCCCGTTACCCCGATAATAGGACATCAATAATTCAAACGCTTCAAAAAGTTCGTTTTTGCTTAGGTTGGTTTTAATATCAATTGAAATCTCTTGAATGTACATTGGTTTTATGTTTACCCGGGACTGTTTGTTGTAAATACCGCTTCTGGTTTATCTGTGGCTAAGTTAATAAAAAAGCTAATGAAGAACATCAGCAACATTCTAATAGAATGAGTAAATACTTATTTTGTGGAATGGCTGGTGACGAAAGCGGATTTAGGTAAAAGTATTGTTTCTTGTTGAAGAAAATGGCATTTTTTGTATTGAGGGATGGCTATAGTCAGTTGAATCTTTAATAAGATAACAAACGCCTTACTTCTTATTTTGTCTGTCTTTTCATAGCCATTCTACTTCACTCTTGTCTTCTATATGATAAAATATCTTATACTTTGATTATAGATGCCAAAGGAAAATATTCGTCTTAACTCATTGTTATTTGAGTTAAATAATTTTTGAAATGTTCTGTATTCTATTCTGAAAGAATAAGATTTGTAAGTTTTGGCAAAAATGGGAATACTCAGAATTCTAAAAACTTACAGACTTTATAATAGTTACAATATTGACTCGGATAGAGTTTGTAATCGTCAGATTAAATCCTAATTTCTACAATTTACTATTTCTAATTTCAGATACATATTTAGGTTTATACTTGGTACAATAGACCTCGATCCCAAATTTAGTGATAAGTGCAATAATTGACGCCGCAATCATTGAAACACCAAAACCTATGTTAATTAAGCACGAAATTACAGCGGACTTTATATAACCCTTGCTTAATACAACTTGCATTCCATTATTAAACCAAGTTTTATAAATATCACTCTTGGGGTTACATAATGAATTATAGACCACTCTTTTAACAGATTCAAAAACAGTTAGGCCAACTTCTTTATCTTTAACTTTCTGGTCAGGGCTTGGAAGTGCAAGTCTCTCAGCAGACGGAAGTTGTTTGGTCGAATATTCATAAACTAAATAAATTAAATCTTTAGTTGCCTGTGGAGAAGACTTCCCGATCATACTATAAATTTCATCTTCTGTTAAGGTTTGTATTATCCTGATTGATTCTCTTTCAATTTCATCCTCATCCAGATTCGCTGATTGAATACTTGTTAATGTAGCAAGTGCTACTTCCTCATTAAATCTATTAATAATTTCTGAATGAAAAATCTCTCTAGTTTTTTGAGTCTTAATTATTACCGTATGATTTTTTAAAACTTTTTGGATATATCTTTTTGCATTTTCAACTTCTTTCATTCTTAAATAGCAAATTGCTATAAGTGAAATTGTTTCTATATATATTCTGGTATTTTTATTTATGACCTGTTCGTTAGATAAAAGGCCATTAAGCGCAAAATCACACTTATTAAGTTCAATTGCTAGTTCGTAAAGTTTATTTTTAGATTGAACGAGCCTTACGTAATGCTTTGTGGGACGTAGAAGGTTTTGTATATCTACTACAAGATTTGCCGCATTTTCAAAATCCTGTTCTTGGATAGCTTTATTTAGTTTGGGTTCTAATACTTTAAGTCTATCTTTTTGTTTATTGGTTAAAGCAATACTCATGTGTAATTCTTAGTTTGTCAAGTTATATAACGATTATGCTATCAAGATATTTAATATCAGAAAACAAAAGTAGTGATTACACTAAATAACCTAAAAAAATATAGATAACTAATTTTTTAAAAGTGAATTTTATATCTTAATTGTTCAGAAGATAGTTTACTCATTTTTCTGAATAAAATTACTTTATTATTCATTTTTTAAGCGATAGAAACTTATTAAGACATTTAAACTCACATCACATCAAATAAAAATCCTCAAAGTAGTGGCTCAATCGTACAAGAATAATGCTACAAAAGACAAAAATAACACTAAAATCAACAAATATAAATATGTTGAAATACACTCAAATATAGGAAAAACACTGATTTATCGCAACTGTATTACTTCCCGATACAAAACTTCCCAAAGATCGTCCCTAATATATCCCGGTCCACTTCTACCTGGCCGGTGATCTCGCCTAAGAACTGCAGGCTGCGGCGGATGTCGATAGACAGCAGCTCACCGCTGAGTCCCAGCTCCATACCTTGCTCCACCTCGGTAAGGCTGTTCACTACATTCAGGAGGGCCGCATGGTGGCGGGCATTGGTGACGATGGTATTCTCCGTTTCTATATTGCCTTCCACTGCCGTATCAAACAGTGCCTGCCGGATGCTGTCCATCGCCTGCTTTTCTTTGGCGGCAATATACAGTATCGGGTGGGAGATGGCTGTGAACCGCTCCTGTGCCCGGGAAATACCGGAAATGTCGCACTTGTTGGCTACCAGGATAAACTTGAACTGTTCCTGCTCAAACAGGTCTATCTGTTGCCGCAGCTCGGCTGCCGTGGTGGTTTCCACATCAAAAAGGTAGATGACCACATCCGCCTCGCGCATCTTTTCCAGGCTTTTACCTACACCTATCTGCTCGATGATATCGGTAGTCTCGGTACGGATGCCGGCCGTATCTATAAGGCGGAACAGGATGCCGTTGATGTTAAGGGTTTCCTCTATGGTATCGCGGGTGGTGCCGGCAATATCGCTGACAATGGCACGGTCCTCATTCAGCAGGGCATTGAGCAGAGTGGACTTACCCGCATTGGGTTTGCCGATGATCGCCACGCTGACCCCTTTTTTGATCACATTACCCAGGCGGAAGGAATCTATCAGCTGCTGCGACGCGTTTTTGATCTCCGTGATGAGCGCCCGGAAGCGGGTACGGTCGGCGAATTCCACATCCTCATCGGAGAAGTCCAGCTCCAGCTCTATCAGGGCGGCAAATTGTATCAATTGGTCCCTTAAGGACTTCAGGTCGTTGGAGAAGCCGCCACGTAATTGTTTAAGAGCGGTCTGCTGGGCCGCTTTGGAATCGGCAGCTATCAGGTCGGCTACGGCTTCGGCCTGTGCCAGGTCCAGCTTGCCGTTCAGGAAGGCGCGCTGGGTGAACTCCCCGGGAGCTGCCAGGCGGGCGCCCGCACGGATGCAGGCATTTAAGATATTCTGCAATATGAAAGGTGATCCATGGCCGCTGATCTCCACCGTATGCTCACCGGTGTAGCTTTTGGTACCAAGGTACAGCGATACCACCACCTCATCTATCAGCTCCGAAGGGTCCTCGGGGTTGAGGATATGCCCGAAGTGCAGGGTGTGGGTAGGTTGTAGGGTGAGGTCTTTGCCTTTGAAGATACGGTTAGCGATGCTGACGGCATCCGGCCCGCTGAGGCGGATGATCCCGATGGCCCCGATGCCGGGAGCGGTGGCGATGGCCGCTATGGTATCACTGGATAGATTCATACTGCAAAAATAGCGGTCTGGGCGCATAAAGAAAAATGTCCGTGGAGGCCGATATAAGAACAGCCGCCCTGTACAAGGGCGGCTGTTGTCTTTATTCTTAAATATCCGTTGGATTATTTCATTTTCAGCTCCAGTTCCACGCGGCGGTTCTCGGCACGGCCGGCAGCAGTTTTGTTGTCAGCCACAGGGCGTTCCTGTCCGTAGCCTTCGCTTTCCATCCTGCCAGGATTGATGCCTTTGGAGATCAGGTAGTCTTTTACAGCAGCGGCACGCTCTTTGGATAACTGCAGGTTCTTATCTGCCTTACCGGTATTGTCGGTATGTCCTTCGATCGTGATGTTGTAAGCGCTGTACTCATTCATAATATCTACGATCTGATCCAGGGTAGCCAGTGATTCTTTTTTCAGCACTGCCTTGCCGGTCTCAAAGTAGATACCTTTGGAGATGTCCTTCAGCTTTTGCCTGGTTTCCATAGTGATCTCAGGACAGCCGAAGTTGTGCTTCACGCCCGGAACCTGCGGACACCTGTCTTCTTCATCATTCACGCCGTCGCCGTCGCTATCAGGGATCGGGCAGCCGCCGTACCTGGCTACACCCGCCACATCCGGGCATTTATCTTCTTCATCGTTGATGCCGTCACCATCGGTGTCAGGGATCGGGCAGCCGCCGTATTTGGCTACGCCCGGCACATCAGGACATTTGTCATCTTTGTCTGCAATGCCGTCACCGTCTTTGTCAGGACAGCCTTTGAGGGCAATAGGTCCCGCTACATCCGGACATTCGTCCTCGTTGTCAGGTACACCATCACCGTCCCTGTCTTTCGGGGCACGTACCTTGGATTTGCCTTCAATGAACGGAACGCTCACACCCACGGAGTAGAAGGTGCTGTTATCCAGCTTGTCCTTACCCAGGGAAAACCTGTAGTTGGCCTGGAGAAAGAGGTACACCTCGTTGAAGACATTGACCTGCAGTCCCACGCCTACCGGTGCGTAAGGCACGAAGGTCTTGGAATAGCGTCCTGCGCCGATACCGGCAGTGATATAAGGATTGAAGAGGTGGTTGTCTCTTAATGCTCTCAGTATCAGGGTTCCTTCCAGCTCGGGATGGAAAATGCCCGCGGCAAAGCGGTCGTTCCTGTCATAGTCGGAAAAGATCGCGCCAAGCCTTACAGAGGCGTCCAGGTGCGGGGTGATGCCCTGCCAGTACTGGAGGGAAGCGCCGAGATTAGCCTGCTGGGCATTGGGAATAATACCGGGATAGAGTACATTCGAAGTATCGAAGCTCGCAATATTGAACGAGAAACCGATCAATGATCCTTTGGTATCAGATTGGAACCTGTCTGCATATTTTCCCTGTGAGAATGCAGAAAACGTTGTAGCGGCACATAGTGCGATTGTGGATAAAGTTTTCAACTTCATAATGGAATATTTATGTTAAAAGATCAATTCAAATGTTATGCCAAAAGTAATATTTAAAATTGATTTTCTTCTTTTTTACGAATAATTAAAATATTACGGGAACAAATATTTTATATATATCGTGCTGATTTGCTTAATGTTGATGGGTAGTGGTCACAAAGGTGGTGAGGAATGCCAGCATAAAGCCGAAAATGATCACCACCCATTTGGACAGCCTGATCTGGTGCTGCTTGGTACCGCTCTCATAGAGCACGGTGGTGCTGATCTGGAGGAAGGACCCCGCTACTACGGGCAGGCACCAGGCAAAGACGTTCTGGACATTGCCGACACTGAGCTCCACCCATTTGGTCAGGATGATAGCCAGCGGTGTCACCATGCTGAAGAGCGCTGCGATGAGCAGTATCCGGCCTTTCGAGTAATTGCTCTGCATCAGCATAGCGGTGAGGAGCATGGATTCCGGCAGCTTGTGGAGGGCAATGGCAAGGAAGAGCGGGGGCAATACCGCGTCATCATGGTAGGCGATACCCAATGGTATCCCTTCACTGAAAGCATGGATGCTGAGGCCCAGCATCAGGCTCCATTGCACAGGGTGCGCATGAGGGGTTGCCGTGTGCGTATGCCCGTGCTCCATACCATGGGTAAGCCGCTGCAGCAGGATCTGCAGGAAAAAGCCTACGGCGATGAGCAGCGGCGCGTACCGGTCATTATGATGTATATTTTCCGGGATGAGGTGCATCAGCGTGATGCCCAGCAGGAAGGTGCCGGAAAAGGCCAGGAGCAGGGCAGTGGACTGCTGGTTCCAGCGCCTGGACCATAAAGGAGTGCATCCGCCTATGAGCGTGAAAAAATATAATAGGATGATGTAAGTAAGAAACATGTATTTTTGTAATTGAATGCAAAGGTAAAAGAGTTTGTCTGTTATTGCAAGGCAGTTGCTTTAAACATTTGAAAATTATGGAACCGATCGGTAAAAGTTTGTTGCGATTCCTGGAATCGGCCCGGTGGAAATCCCGGCTGGATGAGATCCGCATCCGGGAGTCGTGGGAGGAGATCATGGGCAAGACCATTGCCCGGTATACCACCCATCTTACTTTCAGCAACGGACTGCTGGTGGTGTATACCAATGTAGCACCGCTGAAGCAGGAACTGAAAATGGCGCAGGACCTTGTGATACAGAATGTAAACCAGTACTTTCGTGAGAATATCGTGAAGAGCATCGCTATTAAGTGAGCGTTATTGCCATTGCAGCAGGTTTGTATGGTCTTTGCATCAATCATGTTTTGACAGGTAAGTTTGTTGTCAGGCTAAGCCTGTCGAAGCCTCTACTTTTGCCCTTCGACACGCTCAGGGTGACAAAGTTCCCAGGTGTCAGGCTAAGCTTGTCGAAGCCCTACTTTTTACCCTTCGACACGCTCAGGGTGACAAAGTGCCCCAGGTGTCGGGCTGAGCGTGTCGAAGCCTTACTTTTACTCTTCGACACGCTCAGGGTGACAAAGTGCCCCAGGTGTCAGGCTGAGCCTGTCGAAGCCTCTACTTTTGCCCTTCGACACGCTCAGGGTGACAAAGTGCCCCAGGTGTCAGGCTGAGCATGTTGAAGCCATTACAGTTGGCACTACCCCTGTATAAAAGTAATGGATGAAAGCAGGGGCAGCTCAAAGCGGTTTTTATATATGGATAATCTGTATAAATTGTTGGTATATTTATTCTTTTGCCTATATTGTGAGGGCATTGACAATAATTGATATCGTATTCTAATGATTCCGAAGAAAAAGGACTTTACATTTCAGGAAACAGTATTTTTGATATTGACCGTCTCTTATCTGTTGTTTTCATTTTTTGCCAGGCAACTGATAGGCGGTCATCCGGGGAACGGCAATGTGATCATCGGGCTGCTGGCGTTGAAGCTGATCCTGGGCGTTGCCCTGAGCATCGTGCTGTATTATTATTACCGGGAATTGCTGAAAAGCCAGTGGAAAAAGTTCCGTCATCATTCCTGGATCAAGCTGCTGTGGGTGGTCCTGGGCTGGATAGGCCTGTTGCTGGTCATCAATATGACGCGTACCGTACTGCACTGGACCACCGGTTTCCAGTTGAAGCTCTGGAATCTTCCTTCATATATGGGTAGCTGGGGCGGTTCCTGGTGGACGAAGGTATTCGGCACGGGCCTGGTATTTCTGAATCTCCTGGTGCTTTCCTTTATCCTGGAGGTGGTCTGCCGGCATCTCCTGTTCCTGAAGCATGAGGGCAGCCGGGGTGCTATGGTGCTGTTCGGCTCGCTGGGCATCATCCTGCATGGCATGGCGTTCTATTCCTACGGAGACAGCCTGCAGAGCTGCCTGCCGTACGCGCTTTCCGGCGGTGTGCTGATGTTCATATACTGGCAGTCCCGTAATATTTGGTATGCCATTAACACGCATCTCCTGTTCAATATAGTAATATTTATCCTGGGTCTTACCAATAGCTTCCTGCTGCCTTATTTCTCCTGACAGCCTGCTTATTTACTCTTCCAGTGCCTTATAGGCCAGGTAGGCCATAGCCTGCGCACCCGTGATCATCGCCGATTCATCGACATCAAATGAGGCGTTATGCACGGGGCGGGTAAAGCTGGTATGGTCCTTATTGGTGCCCAGCCGGAAGAAGCAACCTTTCACCTGTTGTGTATAAAAGCTGAAATCTTCGGCCGTCATCCGGCGGTCCAGCTCCGTAATATGCTCTTTGCCCAGGAGGTCGGCGGCGGCCCCCTGGAGGTATTTTGTAAAGCCGTGGTCATTGAACAGGCTGGGATAGCCTGGAGGAAAGTGCACTACAGCCTCTCCGCCGTAGGCTGCCGCTGTATGGGCCGCTATCGTTCTGATCTGCTGCAGGGCTTCCTGCCGCCAGGGTTCATCGAAAGTGCGCAGGGTGCCTTCCAGGTGCACTTCATCAGGGATTACGTTATTGGTATGTCCGCCCTGTATCTTCCCGAAGCTCAGCACCGTGGGCACCAGGGCGTTGCTTTTCCGTGATACCAGTTGCTGCAGCGATACGATGATATTGGCGGCTATGACGATAGGGTCGATACATTTGTGCGGCAGGGCCGCGTGACCGCCGCGGCCTTTTACGGTAATGAATATTTCATCGCTGCTGGCCATATACTCGCCGCTCCTGAATCCCAGGTAGCCGGCGGGCAGCTCGGGGTAGACATGCAGGCCGATAATGCCGTCCACGGCGGGCTGTTCCAGCACACCGTCCGCTATCATCAGGCTGGCGCCTCCCGGGGACTGCTCTTCACCCGGCTGGAAGATGAGCTTTACCGTGCCTTCAAAATGATCTCTCAGTCCGTTCAGTATCTGCATAGCGCCCAGCAGGCAGGCGGTATGCACATCATGCCCGCAGGCGTGCATAATTCCTTCATGAGCCGATTTATAAGGCACCTCGTTCTGTTCCGTAATGGGTAGCGCATCCATATCCGCCCTTAAGGCGATACACTTTTTTTCCGGCCGTTTCCCTTCCATGAGCGCCACGATCCCGGTACCGGCCACGCCTTTTGTATAGGGTATGTGACAGGATTCCAGGATGCCCTGTATATAGGCAGCGGTATTGTATTCTTTAAAGGAAAGCTCGGGATATCGGTGCAGGTGCCTCCGGTATTCGGTCATCCGGGGAAATAAAGCCTGAGCCCGTTCTTTGATGGTCTCAATAATGGTCATATCAGTGTTACTTATGGGTTTTACCTGATACATTTATCAGGTCGGGGATCACCATGGTGGGCTGGAAGTCGTTCTGCAGCTTTTCCCGGAAGGTTTCTGCATCTTCTCTCGTGGTGAAATCACCGACACGTACGCGGTATTGCGGGTTGTTGAATACAATATAGGACCTGATGCCGGGGTGTTTTTTGATGAATTTCATTTTGGCTTCGGATGCTTTGGTGCGGTCGTTGCCGTTGTATATCTGTACCCTGAATCCTTTGGTCGATTGCGCAGCGGTAGTGGCCGGTATGGCATTGGCCGCTGCCGCCTTTTTGTAGTATTGCTCTATCTGGGGATCTTCCTTAACGGTAATATTTTTGTAGGCTGGCTGCTGTTGCGCACAGAGCTGTCCTGTCAGAAAAAGCAGGATAAAGAGCAGTGGAAAAGATCTGAACATAGCTTTACAAGTTTGGTCCGGTGCCAAAAATAACCCTTATTTGCATAAACAGTTTCTTTACAAAGATAAATTTTCTATTTCGCTGATCTCCCGGATGTCCAGCTCTTCTATATGAGCTATATCACCGCAGCGTTGGAGCACGGTGAGGATATCTTCTTCATAGAGCAGCATTTCAGCGTTGAAGATCAGGAGCAGGTAGTCATAGGCATTCAGATCGTCCACAAGCATGCAGTCCTCATACCGGTTGGCATAGAGTATCATCCGGGTAATACATGGAGGCATCTCGTTGATATAAACGGAGAAGTAGGCCTCTATGCTGCTGAAGAGGTCCAGGCCGCCGTGGAGCGGATTGTTGCCGTATTGCTTCTGCAATAAGTTTTCCGGGGAGGCTTTGAATTTAAAGTCGAATTGCCTGTTGAGCAGGGAACAGAGCCGGTAGGCCGGCATCCCGGTCTTGATACCGAAGAGCCTTCCACCGTCAAAAAATTCGTCAAGGTAATCATTGCCTTCCAGGATGAGCGTATTGTTTTTCATATTAAAGGAGGTACGGCTGCAAATGAAACCTAAAATTAAATAATTTAGAAGTATTATTGCAGGTAATTTCAGTTGTTCTAATAACCGGTATATGAAGTATATTCCCCAGGCACCCCCTTTTGAAATGATCGATGCGCTGCTGGATGCAGCCGGCGGGAACGCTACCACTACGCTGACGATCCGCCCGGATAATATCCTGGTGGATGGTAATGCCTTCACTGCGGCGGGACTGATCGAGAATATGGCGCAGACGGCTGCCTCGGGTGCGGGCTTTGAAGCGCACAGCAGGCAACAGCCGCCGCAGGTGGGCTTTATAGGTGCCGTCAAAGGTTTTTATGTATCACAGCTTCCCCAGGTGCATGACCGTATCATTACGAAGACCACGGTGCTGAATGTGATCGGCCAGGTGCAGGTGGTGAAAGGAGAGGTGTTCCTGGATGGACATTGTATTGCCGGTGCCGAATACAAGATTTTTTTACAGGATTAAAAGTAGCTTTTGTGAATAAGGTATATGTACGGGGCTATAGCGTGCTGAACGCCCTGGGGAATGACATCAGTGATTTTACGGACGCGCTTAAGGAGGGCAGGTCTGCCGTGCGCAGGGTGGAGGATGCCGCTTTCGGCCCGGAGCCATTCTGGGCGGCTCCAGTTCCGGCATCGGTCCGTGCCGGTATCGCAGCCCGTTACAGCGCCGTTACGCCTCACTGGACCGAGCAGATGTTGCTGTATACGGCGGATGCGCTGAAGAGCGGCCTGCCGGTGCCGCTGCATCATAAGGATGTGGTGGTGCTGCTGTCTTCCACGAAGGGCAATATTGATACGCTGGGGCAGGAAGGGGAACGTGCCGCCCTATACCGGCTGGGAGAAACCCTGCAGGCGTATTACGGCCTGGATTATATACCTAAAGTATATTCCACCGCCTGTATCTCGGGACTGGTGGCCATTATCACGGCTTCCCGGTGGCTGCAGGCAGGCAGGTATAAATACGCGGTAGTAATAGGCGCCGACGCCTTCACGCCTTTTGTATATAAAGGATTCCAGTCCTTCCAGGCGATAGGCAATGGTCCCTGCCGCCCCTTTGACAGGGACAGGAAAGGCATCAACCTGGGAGAGTGTGCGGCCGGTATAGTATTGTCTTCCGTGCCGGGACCGGATGCCGGGTCACAGGTCGTGATAGCCGGCGGCGGACTGAGCAATGACGCGAATCACCTTTCGGGACCTTCCCGTACAGGCCAGGAGCTGGCAGATGCTATCGGCGCCGCTTTACAGGAGGCCTCGCTCCCGTCCGGGGAGGTCGCCGCCGTTTCTGCGCATGGTACCGCTACGGTATATAATGACGAGATGGAAGCGAAAGCCATGCACCTGGCCGGGGTGCAGGCAGCGCCGGTGTACAGCCTGAAGTCTTATATCGGGCATACGCTGGGGGCAGCAGGCATCGTGGAAACGATTACCGGCATACGGTTGCTGGAAGCTGGTCTGCTCCTTCCGAGCCTGCACTATGAAGCGTGCGGTACATCCCTTCCGCTGCAGGTAAGCACGGAATACAGGGCATACCCGCACACCAATTTCCTCAAGACCGCTTCCGGCTTCGGAGGATGCAATGCCGCGCTGGTGGTGAGAAAGGCGCCGTTTTAGCTGGTTTTTCCTGTCACTTCAAAATAGAGGTTTTCATATTGAGGCAGGAGCTTATCTATAGAGAACAGGTTGGCCTGCGCCAGCGCGTTCTGCTTGAAGCGCAGCAGCGTCTCTTCATCGTTGAGGATGCTGATAGCGTCCTCTGCCATCTTCTCCACATCCCCGACATCGCTGAGATAGCCTGAATAGCCGTCTTTGTTCACTTCCACAAGGCCGCCGGCATTGGTTGTAATGATGGGTATGCCGCAGGCCATAGCTTCCAGGGCCGCCAGCCCGAAGCTCTCATATTCGGAGGTGAGCAGGAAGAGGTCTGAAAGGCTGAGGATCTCTTCCAGTTGCTCCTGCTTACCCAGGTAGCGTATATCGGAGCAGATGCCCAGGCTGCGGCAGGTTTCTTCTGCGCTCTGGCGTTCCGGCCCGTCGCCTATCATGAGCAGTTTGGAAGGTAGGACCTTGTTGACCTTTTCAAAGATCTTGATCACATCTTCCACGCGCTTCACTTTCCTGAAGTTGGACACGTGGACCAGTATCTTTTCTCCATTAGGTGCAAAGACGCTTTTGTTCAGCTTGCTTTCGCGTATGCGGAAACGGCCCGGGTCAATGAAGTTGGTAATGACGTGAATATCTTTTTGTATACAGAAGTGCTTCAGGGTTTCCGCTTTCAGGTTTTCGGAAACGGCGGTGACGGCATCCGACTGGTTGATGGAGAAGTCAACGATGTGGGTATAGGATTTGTCCCTGCCTACAAGGGTGATATCGGTACCATGAAGGGTGGTGATGAACGGCAGGTCGATGTTGTATTCTCTGAGTATTTGTTTGGCGAAGTATGCCGATGAGGCATGCGGGATGGCATAGTGCACGTGCAGCAGGTCCAACTGGTGGTTCAGCGATACATTGACAATAGTGCTGGCCAGGGAGGTCTCATAAGGAGGGAAATCAAACAGGGGATAAGCCGGCACGCTTACTTCGTGGAAGTAAACATTGGGCTGGAACCCGTTAAGCCTTACAGGCTGCTTATAGGTAATGAAATGAATCTCGTGTCCTTTTTTAGCCAGCGCTAGCCCCAGTTCCGTAGCCATGACGCCGCTGCCGCCGAAGGTAGGATAGCAGACTATTCCGATTCTCATATATTGCGTAGTTTTTTTCAAAGGTAAAAGTAAAATATTAACTACGCGGCAGGTAACGGGCAGTAGGGGCCTTTACTTTATTTTATGCCCCTATCAATAATACTGATAGGGGCATAAAAATATAAACAGTTCGCATTTGCCGGCTTTATTCTTCTTCCAGGCCCAGCAGGTCACTGATGGCGCTCCAGGCCTTTTTCCTGTACTTTTGGTATTCACTGGCGTTGCTGTCGTTCTGAACATCGGCGTACAGCCTGAGCGCCCTGGCTTCCGCAGCAAGCATATTCAGGGCATGGATACACTCGTTCATGAAGCGCTTGTCGTCCTCGCTGTAGGATTTGGCATCATTTTGCAGCGCTTTGCCGTAAGATTCAGTTACGGTGGTCAGCATAGGTATCTGTTCATCCAGGTAGTCCGACAGTTGCTTGGCTGTAATAACTTTCTGTGTAAACATATCCGCGAAGCTGCCGATCACTATGTACGTGTTGTACGCGGTCATGGCGGAAACGCTGCCCAGCAATTCCCTGGAAGCTACCCCACATTGCGCATTGCCTTTAAAGGAGACGCAGGAGACCAGTAAAATAATGACGAAAGCATAGATTTTTTTCATTGGAGTATATATTGTTTTTAAGAGATGACACGATATAGGTTTCTGCTGCCGGTATGTTGTAAATAGTTGTCGGCATGCTAAAAGTAATAAGAATCTTTAATTAGGTAATTTTTTGCAGTGTTTTTTATAAAAAAATATTAATTATTGATTTAAATCATTATTTATTAAAAGATGCTCGTCCTGATGTGTATCAGTCTCCCGGGTTTAAACATTTCGCAAAACGTAATTGTTGTCAGTACGAAATGTCCTGTTCCTGAACGGGAGCCTGTTAATTTGTCCTTCAGCATAAAAGATACCGGAAAAAAAGTCACGGCCTGTAGAGTTTTTATGACATAATGTACTGAAAATCAGTTTGGTTTACGGTTTGAATAGTATTGTTTATATACTTTTAAAACGAAAACAAAAAATTATATCCCTTATGAACTTAAGTAATTTCACTATAAAGGCACAGGAAGTGCTGGCCAAGGCGCAACAGGAAGCCTTTAACCTGGACAATCCCAATATTGAAACGGCGCATATCCTGAAAGTGCTGATGGAAGACGAGGACGGCAGCACAAGCTACCTCCTTAAAAAGAGCAATGCCAATCCCTCTACGGTGCAGGTAAAGCTCTCCGAAGAGCTCTCCAGGCTGCCTAAGCAGGGTAGCGGAGACCCGGGCCAGAGCATTTCCAGGGATGCGAACAACGCGGTATTAAGGGCGAGCACCACCTTAAAAGAATTCGGTGATGAATTTGTGGCCCCGGAACATCTGTTATTGTCCCTGCTGAGAGGTAATGACAGTGTGGCGAACCTGCTGAAAGACGCCGGGCTGACCGATAAAGGGCTGGTGGCAGCTATCAAAGACCTGCGAAAAGGCTCGACGGTAGACTCCCAGACAGCTTCCGCCTCTTACAATGCCCTGAACAAGTATGCCAAGAACCTGAATGAGCTGGCCGCCAGCGGTAAGCTGGACCCTGTGATCGGTCGTGATGAAGAGATCCGGAGGACGCTGCATATCCTGTCCCGCCGTTCCAAGAACAACCCTATACTGGTAGGTGAGCCGGGTGTAGGTAAGACCGCAATCATTGAAGGTCTGGCGCACCGGATCATCAACGGTGATGTGCCCGAAAACCTGAAATCCAAGGTGATCTATTCCCTGGATATGGGGCAGCTGATAGCAGGCGCCAAGTATAAGGGAGAGTTTGAAGAGCGTCTGAAAGGTGTGGTAAAGGAAGTAACGGACAGCGAAGGCGGGATTATATTGTTCATTGATGAGATCCATACCCTGGTGGGCGCCGGCGGCGGAGAAGGCGCTATGGATGCTGCCAATATACTGAAGCCTGCCCTGGCAAGGGGAGAGCTCCGCGCCATAGGAGCCACCACGCTGAATGAATACCAGAAGTATTTTGAAAAGGATAAGGCCCTGGAACGCCGCTTCCAGAAAGTAATGGTGGATGAGCCCAGCGTGGAAGATGCCATCTCTATCCTGAGGGGACTGAAAGATAAATACGAAACCCACCACCATGTCCGTATCAAGGACGAGGCTATTATTGCCGCCGTGGAGCTGTCCAGCAGGTATATTACCGACCGCTTTCTGCCGGATAAGGCCATTGACCTGATAGATGAAAGCGCAGCCAAGCTGAAGCTGGAAATGAACTCCATGCCCGAGGAGCTGGATGAGCTGGAAAGAAGGATCCGCCAGTTGGAGATAGAACGCGAAGCGATCAAGCGCGAAAATGATGAGGTAAAGCTGAAATCGCTGAATACCGATATCGCTAACCTGGCCGTAGCAAGAGATACGCTTAAAGCCAAGTGGCAGGAAGAAAAAGATATAGTGAACAAGATACAGGAAGCTAAAGCCAGGATAGAGCAGTTTAAAACAGATGCGGAGAGAGCGGAAAGGGACGGCGATTACGGTAAGGTAGCGGAGATCCGTTACGGCAAGATCAAGGAAGAGGAAAAGACCATAGCAGATTATACGGCGCAACTGGATGAAATATCAGAAAAACGCCTGATGAAAGAGGAAGTGGATGCGGAAGATATAGCGGAAAATGTGGCCAAAGCTACGGGCATTCCCGTACAGCGGATGGTGCAGAGCGAAAGGATGAAGCTGCTGACGCTGGAGGATGAGCTGCACAAGCGGGTGGTAGGACAGGATGAGGCTATTGAAGCGGTTTCCGATGCCATCAGGCGCAGCCGGGCCGGCTTGCAGGACGCCAGGCGACCTATCGGTTCGTTCATCTTCCTGGGTACTACCGGTGTGGGTAAGACCGAGCTGGCCAAAGCGCTGGCGGAATGCCTCTTTGATGATGAAACGATGATGACCCGGATCGATATGTCCGAATACCAGGAAAAGCATACCGTAAGCCGCCTGATAGGTGCGCCTCCGGGATATGTGGGATATGATGAAGGCGGTCAGCTCACCGAAGCCGTACGCCGTAAGCCATACAGCGTGGTGTTGCTGGACGAGATAGAAAAAGCGCATCCTGATGTGTTCAATGTCCTGCTGCAGGTACTGGACGACGGTCGCCTGACGGATAACAAGGGAAGGGTGGTGAACTTTAAAAATACCATTATCATTATGACCTCCAACCTCGGGTCCCATATCATCCAGGAGCATTTTGATAACCTGAAGGAAGGTGATGATATCGAACAGGTGGTGGACAATACGAAAGATGAGCTGATGCAGCTGCTGCGTACAACGCTACGGCCCGAGTTCATCAACCGTATAGATGAAGTGGTGATGTTCAGGCCCCTGTCCCGTGCCGACCTGAGGGGTATCATCAGGATACAGTTGGACGACCTGAAGAAACGGGTGGAAGAGCAGGGTATCCATATTACTTTTACAGATTATGCCCTGGACTTCTTTGCGAAGCACGGCTATGATCCGCAGTTCGGTGCAAGGCCCTTGAAAAGGCTGATCCAGAAAGAGATCATTAATCTGCTGAGTAAAAAGATCATTGCAGGCGATATAGATAAGGAAAAAGAAGTGATCATTGATGTATTTGATGGCGTTGTGGTAGTAAGGAACGGGCAGTAAAGAAGAAACGCCATGCAGATAGCCGTCTCCCGGTAAGGGGGGCGGTTTTTTTGTGATGAGTGTGCCGATAAAAAGAGGTTGTCTTTATACGTCATCCCGGCTGAAACGTAGCGACCTGGAGGAACTGCTCTCCTGCGGAGCAAGATCTCATAATCAACAGATCAGAAAGTAATTCAGCGCCGCTGGGCATAGTTCCCTGCTACAGTCCGTTTCGCCCGGATGAAGACCCTTGCAGGCAGTTCCTCCGGGAAAAATAGTATAAAATGACTATTGTTATTACAGGTATGTTTCGCTGGAAATTGTGTGCTCTGTAGGCCATAGAATGCTTTTACTGCCCCAAAGTACTACAGCCTGCCTGGTCATTTCGAACGGATGTGAGGCATCTCTTTGTGGCTTATCCCTGACAGCTTCCATATAATGGATTGTCTGCTTACATATAGATAGCCGGTTATTATACTATCCTATGATCTTTTGGGAAGCGTAATGCCATTGCAGATATTCTTTACGATATACGGGCCTTCATAGATAAAGCCGGTATATACCTGTACCAGTGACGCGCCCGCATCCAGCTTCTCCTGTGCGTCCTGTGCGGTCTGTATGCCGCCTACGGCTATAATAGGTATGCTGCCGCCGGAATGCCGGTGCAGGTACCTGATCACTTCCGTGGCGCGTTCTTTTACAGGCTTGCCGCTGAGTCCGCCGGCGCCTATCTCGCTGACGGTGGCAGCGTCCGTTCTCAGTCCTTCACGGGAGATGGTGGTATTGGTAGCCACAATGCCGTCTATGCCGGTATTTTTTACGATCGCTATGATATCGTCCAGCTGGCTGTCATTAAGGTCAGGCGCTATCTTGAGCAGGATAGGTTTGGGTGCGGCTTTCTTACGATTGAGCTGTACAAGGCTGTGGAGCAGCTTTTCCAGCGGTTCCTTGTCCTGCAGGGCGCGGAGGTTGGGCGTATTGGGGCTGCTGACATTGACGGTGAAATAGTCCACCACATCGTGCAGTGCCTCGAAACATTTGATATAGTCATCGTCCGCGTTTTCATTGGGCGTCACTTTGTTCTTGCCGATATTGCCGCCTACCACGATATTCCGGTTGGTATTTTTCAGCCGCTGCACCGCTGCCGCCACTCCTTCATTGTTGAACCCCATCCTGTTGATCAGTGCTTCGTCTTCCGGCAGTCGGAACAGCCTGGGCCTGGGATTGCCGTCCTGCGGCCGGGGTGTGAGCGTACCGATCTCTATAAAGCCGAAGCCCAGCATATCCAGCTCGTTAATGAACTTGGCATCCTTGTCGAAGCCTGCTGCCAGTCCTACGGGATTTTTGAAGGTAATGCCCCAGATGGTCTGTGACAGGTCCGTGCGCCCGGTAGCGAATTGTTTCTTCAGTATCCGTCTCATAAAACCCATCCGGTAAGCTCTTTGCAGTTGGGTCATGGTCCAGTAATGCGCTTCTTCCGGCGGTTTTCTGAAGAGTATGCGTTTAATAAGATTGTACATAGCGTCACAAAATTAATCAAAGGGCCGATAAAAATGCCATAGTATCTACATTATCTGCATAATCCGTCAGGCCGGGAGACTGGCTGCTGCCCAGGGGAATGACCGGTACGGTGGTATGGGCCTGCAGCACGGGCAGGTTTGCCGCCGCGGTTTCTATGCATTGCAGGACCTCTGACCTGTTCAGGTCGGGGTAGATGGTTTCCTGCCTGTCGTAATATTCATAATGCACCACGCTGACCGGGGCGTATATTTCCCTGTTCTCCACGAAAAGCGTTGCTTCATTGCTCATGTACTGCACCTTGTTCAGGATGTACATGGCCAGCTGGTAGTCGTAATTGTTCTTGTATTTGTTATGGTCCCGCTGCCAGATGTGGTGCTTTGTTTTAGCGATGAAGTGCTCAAAATCATAGCCCTCAGGCACATATATCTTTGAAATATTCCTGCAGCCCAGCCCGAAATAGGTGTTGATGCTGCTTTCGAGCGCCTGCAGCTCCGCGTCCGTTTCCTGTCCTGTCAGGACGGCTACGGAAGTCCTGTTCTTACGGATGATATGCGGGTAGCGGCCGAAATACTGCTCAAAGTAGCGGGAGGTATTGTTGCTGCCGGTGGCAATGTAGGCATCGCAGTCCTTCAGCATCGGTACTATGGCCACCGTATCCCGGAACTCAGGATACTGATCAGACAGGTAGCCGTATATATAATTCCAGAGTACGGTGTCTTTGGAAGAGAGCTTCATTCTGACCTTAAAGCCGGCCAGGAACGCGGCCAGGAAATCATGGAATCCCACAAGCGGGATATTGCCTGCCATTACAATGCCGACCGTCAGGGACTGGTGCTCCGGGAATTTCCGGGAGAGGTCAGGATACTGCAGGAGCCATGCTTCCAGGAGGGTCCTGTCCAGGAACCGGTTAACGATATGTTGTACTGCAAGGTCAATGTATGCCACCGTGAACCAGCCGTTGGCCCTGTGAGCCTCTTCCCGCACCTTTTTCCAGGTTTCGTCATGACTGTCAAAGGCTGCTGCCAGGCCGCAGACGGCATTCGTTCTTTTAGAAATGGTAAACATATTCCATTAGATTTTATGAACGCGAAATTGTAACTTTGCTGGCGTAAAAACTAATAATTATTCAAAAAATTCAAAGTAATTATACTTACTTAACAAATTTTATTTCACAATGGCTATTAAAATAACAGATGAATGTATCAATTGCGGAGCCTGCGAACCGGAATGCCCGAATAATGCGATCTATGAAGGCGGCGTGGAATGGAAAATGGCAGATGGTACCAACGTCAACGGAGCATATGTATTGATGAATGGTGCGACAACCGATGCGTCCAGCCCCCACGATCCCGTAGCGATAGATGTCTATTATATTGTTCCGGATAAATGTACGGAATGCCAGGGTTTCCACGAGGAGCCGCAATGCGCTGCCGTATGCCCGGTGGATTGCTGTGTGCCGGATGAAATGTATGTAGAGACCGTAGAAGCATTGCTGGAGAAAAAAGAGAAAATGCACATTTAATAACCTTCACACCTCATACCTAACCAAACAGATTTAATATGGCACTTATAGCTCCGTCCTTGCTTTCCGCAGATTTTCTACGACTGGAAGACGAAATAGAAATGATCAATAACAGTGAGGCCGACTGGTTTCACCTGGATGTAATGGATGGCCGTTTTGTTCCCAATATCAGTTTCGGGCTGCCGGTGATACAGGCGATACACAGCAAGGCAAAGAAAGTGCTGGATGTGCACCTTATGATACTGGAGCCGGAAAAGTATGTTACGGAATTTGCCCGGGCCGGCGCTGATATCCTGTCTGTTCATATAGAAGCGTCCCCTCACCTGCACCGTACTATCCAGACCATTCATAACGAAGGTATGAAAGCGGGCGTGGCGGTCAATCCCCATACCCCGGTGCACCTGCTGGAAGATGTGATCGCGGATATCGACTTGGTGTGCCTGATGTCTGTCAACCCCGGCTTTGGCGGCCAGAAATTCATTCCGCATACCTTGAAAAAGATCGAGCAGCTTAAGCAGATGATCCTCGCATCCGGCAGCAGCGCGCTGATAGAGATAGACGGCGGCGTGACCCTGGACAATGCGGCGACCATTATAGCAGCAGGCGCCGATGTGCTGGTGGCAGGCAATACGGTATTTAACGCCACCGCGCCGGTCGATACGATCTCCCGCCTGAAAAAGACCCTTTCCTGATAACGGCAGCCCTGCTCCCGATACCGGTATAAAATACTAAAAGACAGTCCCTCAGGGCTGTCTTTTTTGCTGGTATCTTTCCTGCTGCTCCCGGTAGCTCAGCCGCTCTGTCCGTGTGCTGAGCCACCAGACATTACCGCAGCCGTCCGCTATGCCGGCATAGGTCTCGCCCGAATGGTGGACGGAGACAGGGGCCTGTACGGACACCACACCGGCTGCCACGGCACGCCCGTACAGGGAGACGCAGTCCTCCACGCTCACCATTGTATGGTTCCGGGTGGCTGCCAGGCTGTTCCCGGTCCTGGTGACCATCAGCAGGCTTTCTCCGACCTTTATTTCCGCATACCTGGCCGTACCGGTGGCCTGGTCCGTTAGCAGGTGCGCTACCTGCCCCTGCAGCCACGTCCTACAAAAGTCAATGAACCCTTCCACATCGTCCGTGATATAGAACGGGCATACACCGGGTATATCTCTGCCGTCAGGTACCATAGCTTATTCCGGTTGATTGTCCAGTAATTCTACCTGCCGCCTGGAAGGATGGAGTATAAGCCTCAGCGTAGTGTCATTGGTGAAATAGCTGATGGCCCAGTTAATGAATATAAATAATTTGTTCCGGACGCTGAGGATGAGCATCAGGTGGAGGAACATCCAGGTGAACCAGGCCATTCTGCCCTGGAAGCTGAAGCTCGGCAGGTCCACTACCGCTTTCCTTTTCCCGACCGTGGCCATAGACCCCGGGTCCTTGTATTCAAACATTTTCCAGCTATTCGGCCGGTCCGGGTATTTCTTTATATTTTGGGCCAGCAGCTTGCCCTGGTTGATGGCCACATTCGCGACCTGAGGGTGGCCGTTGGGGTAGAGCGGGGTTTCCATAAAGGCGATGTCGCCCACCGCGAAGATATTATCATAGCCCACTACTTTATTATAGCGGTCCACCACGATCCTGTTGCCGCGCTGTATGGTGGCCTTTTCAAGTCCCTTGATGAGATTGCCCGATACGCCTGCCGCCCAGATAAGGTTGTCGGACACGATGGTGCCGTTGCCTTTGAGGGAAATGGTATGGCCGTCATAGGCTTCTACCAGCGTCTGGAGGCATACTTTTACGCCCAGGGCTTCCAAATACTCTTTTGCTTTGCGCCTGGATACTTCGGACATCGGTCCCAGCAGGGTATTGCTGCCTTCCAGCAGGAAGATGTTGAGCCTGCTGAAATCCATATCAGGATAGTCCTTGGGCAATATCTTGGTCTTCATTTCCGCCAGGCTGCCGGCCAGCTCCACGCCGGTAGGCCCGCCGCCCACCACCACGATGTTCATGATGCCTTCCATTTCTTCCGGTGCGGCAGAGAGCGCCTTTTCGAAGTTGGATAATATCCTGTTCCGGAGGGTCAGGGCTTCGGGTGTTGATTTCATCGGGAAAGCATAGGCCTCGATAGCCTTATTGCCGAAGAAGTTGGTGGTGCATCCCGTAGCTATGATGAGCCTGGTATAGTTAAAAGGGCCTATATTGGTATGTAAGGTTTGCTGTGCGCTGTCAATATGCTGTACTTCCGCGATCCTGATGCTGATATTACGGGAGCGCTGGAAGACCTTCCGGAGCGGGAAGGAGATGCTGCTGGGCTCAATACGGGCCGTAGCTACCTGGTAGAACAGCGGCTGGAACTGGTGATAGTTATGTTTATCGATCAGCATGACCTCATTATGGGTATTCTGGAGCTGCTTGGCCAGATGCAGACCGGCAAAACCGGCACCGACTATAATGATCTTTTCCTGCATAGTACGTAGTTTGAATGGACCGCATAAAGGTATTTATAACTCTTGTAAATCCCACGTGAAATTCCTGTTATAAGTAGTTTTAAACCTGTTTTGTTCAATGCGGTGTCTGACGCTATGATATCCCGATCAGTGCCGTGACGCCCAGGTGACCGCCGCCGGTATTCTAAAATCTTTTTGGCATACGGGGATGCTGCTACGGACAAAGCGATTATATTTGATATATTTGTAAGATCGTATTATCTAATGTTTATGAGAATATTATACGGATTTTTTATCCTGTCTCTGGTATGCTGTAGCAGGGAAGTGCGGGCCGGGAAAGGAGATATACCCCTTAGCCTGAGCTTTTTTAATAACGGGACCTCGTTGCCCGGAACGGGCTTTGCAGGCATCTGGAACCGTTCTGTGCATCCCGGCGTGCAGGCCGGTTATTTTCACACTTATAAAAAGTGGCCTAACAGCAGCTTTTTCCAGACCGCGAAGCTGGGCTATTTTTATCACAGGTTCGCGCAGCAGGCCGTGCAGCTTTATACGGAGGCCGGGTATGAATACCGCTTTAAATTCAGGCTGTCTGCTGCACTGACAGCCGGTGCCGGTTACCTGCACGCTTTCCCCGCTATTCCCGTATTCCGGCAGGAAAACGGCACCTATGTGGCCAAGGCTAACTGGGGAAGGCCACAGGCGATGTTCAGCACGGCGCTGACGCTGGGATACGACCTGGAGCCTTGCCTGAAATTGCCTGTAAAGCCCTTTATCCAATACCAGTTCTGGATGCAGACCCCTTTTGTGAAAGATTATGTGCCTCTACTGCCCAATACCGCTTTCCATATAGGCATACAGTACACTATCAAACGACAAAAAGACCGGCAACATGAAAATTAAACATATGATCGGCGCGGTGGCAGGAATGCTATGTTTCAGCACCTGCACCAAACCAACGATAGAAGCTACCGTCCAATGTAATGTTATGTCCAACGATCAGCACAGTAAAGCACAGCAATACCGTACCATCCTGAAGGAAGCCAGGGAGCGGGGACTGCCCGGCATGACCCTGCTGATCAAGGATAATGAAGGCGTATGGACGGAATCCGCCGGCTTTGCCGATATCGGCAGGCAGGTGGCCATGCAGCCCTGTCATGTCAGTAAGGTCGCCAGCATCACCAAGCTGTTTATGGGCGTGCTGACCCTGCAGCTGGTGGCGGAGCAACGACTGGACCTGGACCGGAAAATAAGCGATTACCTGGATGCCGCTACGCTGAAAGGCATTGCCAACGCAGACGAGGTGACCATCCGCCAGCTCCTGAACCATACCTCTGGTATCTATGATGTGATCAAGGACACGGAATTTTATCTCAGCATATTGAATAACCCGCCTTACCACAGGACACAGGAGGATATACTGGCCTTTGTGCGGAACCGGCCGGCTGCTTTTGCCGCAGGAAGCAGGGCAGGGTATTCCAATACCAATACGCTCCTGCTAAGCATGATCATAGACGGCCAGGCAGGCAGTCACGCATCGCTGCTGCACAGCAGGATCATTGATCCCCTTGGCCTGGAAAATACTTATTACTATTACCATGATAAGCTGCCGGAGGGCAAAGTGGCACAGGGCTATTATGACCTGTATAACAACGGAACGATCGCCAACCTGTCCAGCTATAATACGGGCAGCGGCAATGGCTATACCGGTATCTATTCCAGCGTGTCAGACCTTTTGAAATTCAGCGAGGCGCTGTTTGAACGGAAGACCCTGCTGCCTGGTTCCTACCTGGATACCCTGCTGACGTTCAACAGTTATGAGGAAGAAGGCAGCAACAGGCTGCTGGGATTGGGCGTAATGAAGGATTTTATCAATAAGGGCAATGACTATGCTTACGGGCACAGGGGACGTGACCTGGCTTACAGCGCCGACCTTTTTTACTTTCCCGAACGGCAGACCACTATGGTACTGATCGTCAACTATGGTACGGATGGCAACAGCGCGCTGCGCCCGGTATTTTTTGAGATGCGGGATAAGATCGTTGGGGTCATTACCCGGTAGCCTTATAGCTCCCGGTGCCAAAAAAACGCTTTTTAACAAGCCTGCTTTTGTTGCATTGAGCTTTGGTCTTGTCACATTAAGTTCGTTGTGTCTGTCACATTGAGCCTGTCGAAATGTGATATCTATGTATAAAAAACAACCCTGTCAATATTTGAGCTTAGCTCCATATGACAGGGTTGTGTACTTTTTTGGCGGCACCGCCTTTATATCTGAATATTTTTACTGGTGTTGCCGGATCATCGCGATGAAATCATCGAAGAGGTACCTGGAATCGAATGGTCCGGGTGTGCTTTCCGGGTGATACTGCACAGAGAAGGCCGGCTTGTTCTTAATACGGATACCTTCAATGGACTGGTCGTTCAGGTTCAGGTGGGTGATCTCGATATCCGGGTGGTTCCGGGTAGCTTCCGGCTCTATCCCGAAGCCATGGTTCTGGGTAGTGATCTCGGATCTGCCGGTGATCAGGTTCTTTACCGGGTGGTTCAGGCCCCTGTGCCCATGCTGCATCTTAAAGGTCGGTATGCCCATCGCGGACGCCAGCAGCTGGTGACCCAGGCAGATGCCGAAGAACGGCTTATTGGCTGCCAGGAGCTCTTTTACGGTTGCTATAGCATAAGGCATAGATGCCGGGTCTCCGGGGCCGTTGGAAATAAAGATACCGTCCGGCTGGAAGTCCAGCAGCTCCTGCGCGGGGGTCTTTGCCGGGAATACTTTCAGGTAAGTGCCTCTTTCGGCAAGGCATTGCAGGATGTTTTTCTTCACGCCCAGGTCCAGCACCGATATTTTCAGCGCTGCGTCCTTGTCACCATAGTAATACGGGGCGGTAGTGGATATCTGGGAAGACAGCTCCAGCCCTTCCATCGGCGGCACTTTGGCCAGCTCTGCCTTCAGGGTGTCGATATCGCTTATCTCGGAGGAGATAATGCAGTTCATAGCCCCTTTCTGGCGGATATGCTGTACCAGCGACCGTGTATCCACATCCTGGATAGCTACTATGTTGTTGGCGGAGAGGTAATCTTCCAGGGAGCCTGTAGCTACCATCCTGGAATAGCGTTTGGTTATATTTTTGCAGATCAGTCCCCTTATTTTCACACTGTCGGATTCCACATCGGCTTCATTAACCCCGTAATTGCCGATATAGCAGGTATTCATGATCAGCATCTGCCCGGTATAGCTGGGGTCGGTAAAGACTTCCTGGTAGCCTGTCATTCCCGTGTTGAAGCAGATCTCTCCTGCTGTAGTGCCTGTTTTGCCATAAGCTTTTCCCCTGAAAAGAGTACCGTCTTCCAAAAGTAATAAAGCCTGGGCTGGTGAATTTTCTTGAGACATTCTGAAATTTAGTTGCTGTATATTAAGTAAAGATGGTGCAAAGATAATTCAACTCTGAATTTTTTGGTACACGGATGCCTAAAAAATTGTTTTACCGGGTTCTATTCATTCACCGTAAGCATAATCAGCCAGGTAGTCAAAATAAGAGGTCAGGCGACCGTCCTTACAGATAGTGGCCCTGTCCAGCATCTCGCTCTCTTCCTTTAGGAGCTCCGGTATGATGTATTTGATCATATGCTCACCAAAATGCTCAGAGGCATCCCTGGGCAGCTCATTGGGCAGGTTGTCCACCGCCATCACATCAACGCTGATATCTGAGGGCAGGAACGGGACGGTCTGCTGGCCGGATTTTCTGTCAATACCGTACACGGGTTGGGTGATGGTGGAAGCGCCTACATTGATCGGTATGGAGCCGAAGGGGTCGCACGTGATATCGGCTATGACCTGGAGGGTGAAATCCCTGTTCCTGATATCTTCCGCCCTGAACATAGCGTCTATTTTATCGTTCCAGTAAATGCCGTGCATCAATATGTCGGCAGTACGGGTATAAGGACCGAATACGCATTTGTATCTTTCGGGATGCTCGTGGAACTCACTCCTGTTAAAGTGCTCACCGTCCTTATGCTGGTAGAGGTCGTGGCCTTTCAGGTGGGTATAGACCGGGTAATCATAGGACTGGCCCAGGAAATCTTCGGGCTCTATATTCTTGATGTCCCAGGAATGCAGTATATCCAGAATGCCCGCAGCTACCTTACCGCTGCCTGTCACCACGATCTTCATCGGCGGCAGCTTGACATGGTTGTACTGCTGGAGCATTTCTTTTTTGTCCCTGCAAAGATGCGCGGGGATCAGGTTATACTTTTTACTTTTCATACCATAGGTGAGCAACCCGTTGTGGGCACCTACCACGCCTGCATAGAACCCAAAGCCTATGATCCTGGCGCCGTCATCATACGTGAGCGTCTCATAGTCTATCATAGTGATGCGCTCTGCTATCATGGCCTTCATCAGGTCCTGGTTATAGGGCTGCTTCTTTTTGGTGTGGCTGAAGAAAAAATAGGTCTTGCCGGGGATCAGGGACGGAATGGGCACTTCCTTTATCCCTAACAGGATATCACAGTCGCTGACGTCGGTCACTACGGGTATATGCTGCGCGGTATATTCCTGGTCCGTATAGCACCGGTTGGGAGAGGATTCCACTACGATCCGGATGTCCGGGTAGGTATTGGTGATGACAGCGCATTGCTCGGGCGTCAGCGCCACCCTGGTGTCGGGAATCTTCTTGCCTTCCCTGATGAGTCCTATTTTAAGCATAAGATGTATTCTGAAATTAATGCGGCAAGTTACAAAAATTACGGACAAGACCGCTCACGCCAGGCTTTAATAACAATGGATTATAGGACAGGGAAATGATGAACAGCGCCGGGAAAACAGGAGAGGGAAAAGAGCCGCCTATAAGATTCGAACTTACGACCTGCTGATTACAAATCAGCTGCTCTACCAGCTGAGCTAAGGCGGCAATAGCATATTGTACACGATGGTACGGGGTTTTTCAGAGAGCCGCCTATAAGACTCGAACTTACGACCTGCTGATTACAAATCAGCTGCTCTACCAACTGAGCTAAGGCGGCGTAGCTGCATCGAAACGGGTGCAAATATATAACGAGTTTTGATTTCCGCAAAAAAATATTTCAAAAAACCGGCGCCGGTCGAAGTACAGGGTTTTTAAGCCGAAATACGCGATATTTGTACTATTGCATAACCTTTTACAGCAAAGAGCGACCATATGAAAAAAGTAATGACTAAGCAGTCCCTGGCATTTTTAGAGTCTTATATCAATAACCCTTCTCCCACATCGTTTGAAGCGGGAGGGCAGAAGATATGGCTGAAATATTTAGAGCCCTATATAGATGAATGGTTCCTGGATGATTACGGAACGGCGGTAGGTGTCATCAATCCCGGTAAGGATTACAAGGTGGTCATCGAGGCGCACGCGGACGAGATATCCTGGTATGTCAATTATATCACGAATGACGGGCTGATCTATGTGATCAGGAACGGAGGTTCGGACCACCAGATCGCACCTTCCAAAAAAGTGCTGATTCACGGTGCTAAAGGCGTTGTGAAAGGCGTCTTCGGCTGGCCTGCCATCCATACCCGCTCCGGCGAGAAGGAAGAGGCGCCGACCCTTAAGAATATCTTTATCGACTGCGGCTGTACTTCCAGGGACGAGGTCCTGGAGCTGGGCATTGATATCGGTTCTGTCATCACCTATGAAGATACCTTCGAGGTGCTGAATGACCGGTACTATGTGGGCCGTGCGCTGGATAACAGGATAGGGGGATTTATGATAGCGGAAGTGGCCCGGCTCCTGAAGGAGAATAAAAAGAAGCTGCCCTATACCCTGTATGTGGTCAACGCGGTACAGGAAGAGATAGGGTTGCGTGGTGCTGAAATGATCTCCAGGAGGCTGCAGCCGGATGTGGCGATCTGTACGGACGTCACGCACGACACGCATACGCCGATGATCAACAAGCATGTGCAGGGTGATGTGAAATGCGGTTCAGGACCCGTAGTGGCCTATGGACCGGCAGTGCAGATGAATCTCCTGAAGCTGCTGCTGGATACCGCCTCCGAGCAGGAGATACCTTTACAGAAGAATGCCTGCTCCCGTTCCACCGGTACGGATACGGATGCCTTTGCCTACAGCAACGCGGGTACGCCTTCGGCGCTGATCTCCTTACCGCTCCGGTATATGCATACTACCGTTGAAATGGTGCATAAGGATGATGTGTCGAACGTGATCTCCCTGATCTACCATACCTTGCTGAATATCCGGAAAAATCATTCTTTCAAATATTTTGATAAGCTTTAAAATGCGATTCGTTACCAAAACCTTTGAAGCGCTTACGAACAGGGAGCTGTATGCCTTGCTGCAGCTCCGCTCCCTGGTATTCGTGGTGGAGCAGCAATGCCCTTATCAGGATATGGATGAGGTGGATCTCCTGGCCTCCCATAACCTGATGGTGGATGAGAACGACCGCATTACAGGCTATACCAGGTGCATACCTCCGGGCATAAAGTACGATGCCGCTGCAGCCATAGGCAGGGTAGTGACCCATCCGGACATCAGGAGGCAGGGCTGGGGCGTCCCCCTGATGGAGTACGCCATGGAGCAGTGCCGTATGGCTTATCCGGGATATCCTGTACGAATCTCCGCGCAGTTGTACTTGCTGGAATTTTATGAGCGCCTTGGCTTTGTGCCGCAGGGTGTGCAATACCTTGAAGACGATATACCGCATATAGAAATGCTGCTGTCCTGATCCATATCAAAGCTGCGCTGGCAGCTATCGGTCACCTGCAGCCTGTTATTCACCTTTAAACAGAACGATTATGAAATTCGGCTACCTGAGATTTGTAAAGCAAATGGATAATATCGGCGCTATCCTGGAGAAAGCTTCCCGGTCGGACGACCCGGTGGAGTATGTTTATAAAAATGATTTAAGAACGCCGTTCTTTATGGTGGAAGGGCTGTGCCGCCTGTACCAGGACCTGCACAATGGCAAAACCTTTAAGAAGATGCTGGAGCAGGCCAAGCTGGTAGAAGACGCTTTGGGCATGTACGACTTTTATGTGGTGCTGGACAAGGAATTGTCTGCGGATGCGGCATTACCGGAGGTCATCAGGACACAGATAGTACGGAAGAGGGAAGCGGCAGCGCAGCATGTGAACGAAGTGCTGGCATCAGGTGACTGGTGGAACGGGCGACGCCTGCCTGAGTGGAATAAAAAGCTCAGGACCCTGAAATGGCTGAAGGAAGCGGAAGAGCGGCAGGCCCTGGTAGAGGTGTACCGTTCTGAAATCCGCAAGGTCTATTCTTTTATAGGAAAGGCGCCATTCCCCTTTGAAGATATAGAGGAGCATGTACATGAGCTGCGCAGGAAGCTGCGCTGGCTCAGCATTTACTGTCACGCTCTGGACGGTATGGTAAAGCTTAAGGAAACAGCCGACCCGGTACCTGAAAAGTTCAGGAAATACCTGACAGATAAGGTGCTGGCATCTCCTTTTAACCAGTTTACCGGCAGCTATAAGTATGAAAAGCTGATCTGTCTTGATAAGACCGGCTTTATGGCGCTTAGCTGGATGATCGCGACGATCGGGGAGCTGAAGGATGACGGGCTTACGCTCCATGCGATCCATGAGCTGGCGCAGACGGTGGAGCTGGATAAGGCCGGGCGTAAGGCGGTCGCCACTTTCCTGGCAGATTATGACAGCCGGAATGCTACTATCCTGGAACTGGCTACGGAGTACACCATGCATTTCCTGGCAGACAATGTGCTGTACACTCTCCTGCTGCCCTAAGCCAATTTTATAAATGTTATAATATAGTTGGGTGATGTAGGGTAAGAGGTGTCTCATATCCGTTCGGAATGGCCGGTACGCATGCAGTACATTTATGACAAAAGTGCTGCCTGTAAGCTGATAATCGCTTATAAAGATGTACCTGCTATCCCGGCATATGGATTGTCACTGCCGGGCGGCAGCGGCTTTCAGCAGCTCGTACTTTTCCTGCTCATTGCCGGTCACATGGCTGAGGATGAGTATCTGGTCCTGCCCGTCAACAGCTACGGAATAATGCGCGTTATACGTGGCATTGCCGGTCATAAGGGTGGACCAGTCTTCATATACCGTTACCTTTATGAAGCCGCCCTTATTGCGGACGGTGATCGTTTCGCCGGGCGGCAGGTCGCCTCTCAGCACACCCGCCACGGTAGCGGCTACCATGGCCGTTCCACAGGCATTGGTGAGCCCTACACCTCTCTCATAGGTGCTGACGAAAATAGTATGGTCATCTATGACGGAGGTCCAGCTTACATTGACACCCTGGGGAAACAGCTGTTTGTTATCATTGGCGGCTTTTCCTGCTGCTTCCAGCTCCTGGTCATCAATATGCTGCATAAAGGCGATGATATGCGGGTTGGGCATGGTAATGGCCGTGTAAGCCCTTTTTTCATCGAATCCCCCGATCGCTTGCTGCTGCAGTACCACCGGGGCGCCCTTGATAAAATCCTGCTCCAGGCCGGGAGGCGGAAAACGAATGCTGATACCGAAAACGTCCCTGAAAAAATCTTCCTGTACCCTGATACGGTAAGGCAGGTGGGTCACATTCTCCACCGTCACCTCGGTTGCGTCCAGTTGACCGGCAGACCATCTTCCCGCCAGCCGCATGCCGTTACCGCACATCAGGGCTTCCGTGCCGTCAGCATTGAAGATACGCATCAGGTGAGGGCTCTGCCGGCCCTTTTCCATAAACAGGACGCCGTCCGCCCCGCCCAGTATATTCTTCCTGTCGCACAATATCCTGCTCAGGTCTGATTTTGCCCGGTCATCGAACCGTTGTTCCAGGTTGTCAATGATAAAAAAATCATTTTCCGATCCGTGTCCCTTTATGAGTGTTATTGCTTCCATTGCCGTTCGTATTGGTCAAAAAAAACGCTTTACCTGTAAAGGTAAAGCGTTTTCTGATATTTTGATTTGATAAGTATATTAGTTATTCCAGGAGTCGATGTTGTCATCAGTGACATTAGCCGGCACATACTCTTCAGCGGCAGGGGTACCGTTTTCTTCTCCTTCGTTGAAGTGGTTGAACGCATCAAAATCAAAGTCCGGCATCAGGTCTGTTTTCACGTAGTTGATAGTTTCAGTTAATGCGGCCAGGAATTTATTGAAGTCTTCTTTGTACAGGAACATCTTATGACGGTCATAGCCATCATCATTAAAACGCTTCTTGCTTTCCGTAATGGTAATGAAGTAGTCATTACTTTTAGTCTCTCTTACGTCAAAAAAATAAGTTCTTCTTTTACCAGCTCTGATTTTCTTACTGAAAAAACTTTCGCTGTTGCGCTTCTCGTCGTAATTTTTGTTGTTATCGTACGCCACTTTTCTTTTTAATTTAAAGTTAATTAATAATAAATCTGACTGTTGCAAATGTAAGAAAATATACATAACAGTCAAATTTTTTTAAACTTTTATATTTAAGATGCACAGGCTCCGGCAGGCAGACCATCACGCTGCTCCGTAAGGCTTCCGGCGATGTGCTGGCATCGGGTCCGGCAGCGGCTGTGAGCGGGTCAAAAATAAGCCGGCCGCGTGACAGAGAACGCGGCCGGCTTAGGGGAATAAGATGGGAGCATATTAAAATTTCCTGTGGGCGTCAATATAGCTTGCCATGGACTGAACGGAATGCATGATATTCCGGCCTTCCGAAGCATCTTCTATTTTAATGCCGTAATTCCTTTCCAGCAGGACCATCAGCTCGAGTGAGTCTATACTGTCCAGCCCGAGGCCGTCCCCGAACAATGGAGCGTCATCTGCTATTTCATCGGGCGTCATACCCTGTAAATTCAATGCTTCTATAATTTGTTGCTTTAACTTAACCGTAGTGTCAGACATGCTTAAACGTAATTTGATTTGAAACGATACGCAAAATTAGGTAATTTATCATTATTTATCTGGAACCCTGCTTAAAGGGGGCGGGGTCATAGCTGTTGAGCTGCAGCGGGTTATTGTTCAGCCACTTCTCAAAGTCCGAATAGGACGCGGTATTGGTCTTGATCCACGTTGCGAAGGTGGTGGAATTCTCATTGGCTCCGAACAGCCATTGATTATAGGCCTCAAAATGACCGGCTTTCAGCAGCCTGTCATAATAAGAGAACAGGGAGAAAGGATAATTGCCGGCATAGGAAAGGTTCCAGTCCAGGATGATCCTGGTCCGCAGCATCGACAGGCTTTCCGTATTGATACCGCTGGTGATGGCCGCCACGTTTTTATTGATGAGGTAAGTAAGCACCTTGTCGAACGACTGCCCGGAAGGGCCGTTGCCGGAAGTGCCGAAGGACGGCAGTTGCGTGGTGCTTTCCTTCTGGAAATAGTTGATATAACCCTTGTAAAGGCTGCTTTTGGCCTCAGCCGTTTTCTTGGATGAAGGCTCCAGGTTGATAAATATCTCGTAATACAGGATGCTCCAGAGGTTATTGCTGCTTTCATACTGCCTGGCCAGCGCAAAATAGTTCGCGGCATAATTAGGGTCCGCTTTGATGCCGTCCTCGAAGTTCTGGACCGCCTGGCGGGATTTGCCTTCGAGCGACAGCAGGTTGCCCCTGTTAAAATACAGCAGCGCTGACTTCGGGTATTTTTTCAGCCCGTTGTTCAGTATGCTTTTGGCCTTATTGTTATTCCCGAGCTTGCTTTCTATGGCCGCCGCTATCTGGAAGGTCTGCTCATCGGCATAGTCCGTTTTCAGCACTTCGCTGATGATCTCCCTGCCTTTGTCCGCTGTACCGTTCAGGTAATGCGCGTAGGCCAGGTCCCTTCTCAGTTCCACGTCATTGGGCTCCAGCTTGATGGCCTGGTTGTATAATAAGATGGCATTGCCGTATTGGCCCCGGTTCATATCATTCTGGGCATTCTCCTTCATCTTCCGGGCCTCCGGGTTGGACAACTGCGCTCCGGCATTGTAAATGCCCAGCAGGCTGAAAGCCAAGGTTACAGCTATTCTTTTTAAATGTGTCATCTGCAGTTTTTTAACTCCTTGTATTTTCTTCGTCAAAGTTAGGAATATATATTAACTCCCGAACATCCCCGCTGTATTGCAGGCAGCACGGGCATTAACACCTGTAAGGTCAAAGAGTGCTCATGTCAATCACAAAACGGTATTTGACATCGGCTTTCATCACTCTTTCATACGCTTTATTGACATCCTGCATGGCTATTACTTCCACATCGGATACAATGTTATGCTGCCCGCAGAAATCAAGCATTTCCTGGGTTTCCCGGATACCGCCGATAAGGCTGCCCGCCACATTCTTCCTTTTGCCTATCAGCAGCCGGCTGTTCAGGTCCCTGAGCGGCTCCAGGGCTCCTACAAATACCATGGTGGCATCACGTTTGAGCAGCATGATATAAGGATTGGGATCGTGCCCCACCGGTATGGTATTCAGCAGGAAGTCAAAGCTGTGGCTGTGCTGCTTCATCGCTACGGGGTCGTTGGACAATAATATCTTATCTGCTCCCAGCTTCCTGGCATCTGCTCCCTTTTCCGGGGAGGTGGTGATCATGGTAACTTCCGCCCCCATGGCATGAGCGAATTTTACAGCCATATGCCCCAGGCCACCCAGCCCGATAATGCCTACCTTGTCTCCCCGCTTTACATTCCAGTGCTTTAAGGGCGACCAGGTGGTGATCCCGGCGCAGAGCAGGGGAGCAGCCGCCCGGAGATCCAGGTTGTCGGGAATGCGGAGCACAAAGCTCTCCTTTACCACGATCTTGTCGGAATACCCGCCTTTGGTATACCCGCCGGATATCTTGTCCGGGGCATTGTAGGTGCCGGTATTGCCGTTCGAGCAATATTGCTCATAACCGGAATGACAACTGTCGCAATCCTGGCAGGAATCTACCAGGCAGCCCACGCCTACGGTATCGCCGGGCTGGAACTTCGTGACGCCGCTGCCTACGGCCTTCACCTTGCCGATGATCTCGTGGCCCGGCACTACCGGGTACTGCGCGCCGCCCCAGTCGTTATGGACAACGTGGATGTCGCTGTGACAGATCCCGCAATATAAAATGTCTATAAGGATGTCATCTGCCAGGAGGTCCCGCCTTTCAAAGGAATAGGGGGCGAGGTCTGAGGATGAGCTTGCTGCTGCGTAGGCTTTAACGGGATACATATGATACTGGTATTTTGAAGTTGTTTAAAATGACCGGGCTTACAGGCCGGCTGCCTGCCTGAAAGCCGTAAGGGCGGCCAGGAACTCCCGGTGATACTGCTCGTTCACTATTGTATGGTCACTGAAATTATCGTAGAAGCGGGGCAGCGAAAAGGTGCTGACGATACGGGCGCCAAACTTAGGGAACATCAGCTCTGCCGCTTTCCGGGCATTCTGGCCGCCATATCCCCCCGGGGAGGTGCTTAACAGCAGCATAGGCAGGTCGTTGAAGAAACGGAGCTCTTCACGGGAGGCCCAGTCCAGGATGCTCTTAAGGCCCGCAGTGATATTGGCATTATGTTCCGAAGTGCTGCAGATCACAGCATCGGCCTGCTGGAACAGGCTGATGAATTTTATAATGGCAGGCGGAATCCCGCTCTCTTTTTCAAGGTCTGTATTGAAAACCGGCACGCTGTATTCATTAAGGTCCAGTATATGCAGGGTCACCTGGTCCAGTTGCTCCGCCGCATATACCGCGAGCTTCTTATTAATGGATGTGCTGCTCAGGCTCCCTCCGAATACAATGATATGCTTCATTCAGAAATGGATAATGATGTCAGGAGCAAAAATAGCTTATATTTAGATAATAGTTTTTAAGGGAATGATAACAGACAGCCGTGGCCGCTCCTGTGGGGGCCGGCGGCGGATGTAGCACGGATGTGCAGCCTTCCGGTGCTCCCGCAGCTTAACGCTCCTTCTCTTTTATGTTGATCACGGAATCCACTACATAGACCGTATTGCCGCGCCAGGGCAGCTTGCCGTGGTATTCCACGTAATGAAGATCGAAGAATTTACCGCTGTTGAGCTGCAGCTGGTTGAAAACGGATTCATTGGCAATGGAGAACTCAAATTCATTGCTCTGGAACCCGGCGCCTGTCTGCCCCCTGTTAAAGCCTTCCTGTATCAGCTTGCCCTCATAGGTTTTAAAAATATATCCCTTCTCTACCACGTAATTCAGGTAGCCCGATTTCACACCTTTGCCAAAAACAAAATAATACTTGTAGTATATGACGCCTGTGAGAACAAGCACTACGATCGCGATGATATAAATAACGGCTTTTCGCATACGGTGAAGTATTTGGAATATTAATAATTATGATCAAAAATAATAATATTTAGACTATTTTCTGCCCGCCCGTGGCTTTTTATATATTGTTGATATTTTCAGGCTGAAAATAGCCCGGAGTCCCTTTCTTTTTAACAACACTATCCCTGTAACAGCTGCCAGCACCATCCCTGTGTTGAGATTTGAAACGCCGCAATCACCGGAATAAACAGAACCGGAATATATTTGCTGATGCCAGGGGAATAATGGTGTCCGGCTGACGGGCAGGTGCCAGCCTAACTGTTTGTTCACAATGGCTGGGAGTAGGTCTACTATGTCCGGGAGAACAGACCCGGTGAGACAGCAGCAAAGCAGCAACCTGTATTGTTTTCGTGCCGTTACGATAAGGACGCCCAATAGTATAAGACTGGAAATGAAATCCACCCTGGAGTTGACAGGGTAACAATGTGGCGCATAATCCAGCAGCGCATGTACAATTATCCCTGCTGCAAAGCCTGCAACTGCCAGTCCTGTGGTATGTAAGGTGCAGGCTTTGGGAGACTGTGCATCAATAATAGTAAGTGCGATACCAAAACCTGTGGCCAGATGAATAATGGCGTTCATTCCTGATAAGGGCTAATGTAAAACCGAAAGGCAGGCCGCATAGCTACTTGCAGTCTGCCTTTCGGATAATTAAAAGTTGTATAAGTAGTGGAGTAAGGTCTGTCCCACCGCTTTCAGGGTAGCCTTGTCGATATTCTTTATATCATCTTCATGGGTATGCCAGTGGCTGACAAAGCCGGTATTGCTGCCCGGGGGAAGGTTGATGATATCTATGGTCGGGATCTTGATGATCCTGTTGACAGGCACATGGTCGTCCTGTATGTACCCGCCGGCCTCGTTCAGGAAAAAGGAGCTGTAGCCGGCCCTGTAAGCAGCGGTCCATACATCCTGCACCACTTTGGGAGCGAATTCACGCGAAAAGCCTTCCTGGCGGAACAGCGCGTTCCTGCCGCCCACCATATCCAGCAGGATGCCATGCATAGCGGTATAACCCGGCACATGCGGGTTCCTTGCCCAGTACTGGGTACCCAGGGCATAGGAGTTTTCTCCCCACTCAGACCTGCCGTAATCTTCCACGTCTGCCAGCAGGATGTCTATGCCGATATCGTTGGGCAGGGGCGTTTGCCTGATGGTCCTGGCTATTTCCAGCAGCACGGCTGTACCGCTGCCGCCGTCATCCGCACCCGGTATGGGCTTATTCACATCTTTGGTATCCTGGTCTGCCCAGGGCCTGGTGTCCCAGTGGGCCAGCAGCAGGATACGGCGTGTGGCGCCGGGATTGATGCTGCCGACCAGGTTGATACACTTCAGCCTGGTCTTGTTATCTCCGGCCGTAAGTGTGGTCTCCTGGCGATACACGGTGTCTGTAAAGGACCTGAGCTGCTCGTGCAGCCAATCGGCGCATTGGGCCTGGCCTGCCGTATTAGGCACCCGCGGACCGAAGGCAAGCTGCTTTTCGATAAGGATAAAGGCATTGTCCGCATTGAAGTCCGGGACAGCTACGGCAGTTGCCTGTTGCGCATCCGGAGGAGCGGTAGTAGCGGCGGGAGCAGAGGTGTTGCTGCTGCCTCCGCAGGATATGAAGGTGCTTAGCCCTAAAAACGTAAAAGCGAAAAGTCTGTTATATCTCATTTTGTGGTGTTGTATGCAAATAATTCAGGGCATCCGCTACAATGAAGAAGCTGCCTGTGATAATAATGGTATCTTCAGCGCCGGCCTGCTCCAGGCAGGCTGCAATAGCCGCGCCTACCGTGGTATAAGCGTTGCCTGACAGTATGCCCGCTGCCTTTTGCGCCAGGACCGATGCGGGCATGGCACGCGGTACGGATGCCTGTGTAAAGTAATATTTTGCTAATTTAGGAAAATATGGCAAAACAGCGCCCACATCCTTGTCATCGGCAAAGCCGATAATGAAGTGCAGGGTCTTTCCTGAGGTATTGCCTACATTGGCCTGCAGAAATTCCATACCTGCCGGGTTGTGCGCAACGTCTATGATGATCTCGGGACGCTCTGATATTTTCTCCCACCTGCCCCTGAGCCCTGTTGCCGCTTTAACAGCAGGCAGTGCGCGGATCAACGCCGCTATGGTGATATCCGGGAAGGATTCGTGCAGTACCTGTACGGCGGCGGCGGCGGTTACGATATTCCGTGCCTGGTAGCTCCCTTTCAGGTCGGTATGCGCATCATATAGTTGAAGCGCTCCTTTATCCACCAGCTTAAAGTACTGGAAGGCGCTGTCTTCTCCTGTTTTGACCATATCCCACCTGGCATCCGCGAAAGTGATGCTGCTGTTATTGTGGTGTGCCTGCAGGAAAAACGCCTGTTCGGTTGCTTCGTGGGTCTCACCTATTACCACCGGCACCCCGGGCTTGATGATGCCGGCTTTTTCAAAAGCGATCTTTTGCAGGGTATCGCCCAGGAGGGCGGTATGCTCCAGGCTGATATTGGTGATGACGGACAGGACGGGATGGATGATATTGGTACTGTCCAGCCTGCCCCCCAGGCCGGTCTCTATGACCGCGAAATCGACTGCTTCCCGGGCAAAGAAATCAAAGGCCATTGCTACGTTCAGCTCAAAATAGGAAGGCTTAACGGCTTCAATGCAGTCAATATGGCTGTTGAGGAAGTCCAGGACATACTGTTTATCTATCAGTTGCCCGTTGATCCTGAAGCGTTCCCTGATATCTGTAAGGTGGGGGGAGGTATAAAGGCCTGTCTTATAGCCGCATGCCTGCAGGGTCGCCGCGAGGATATGGCTGGTGCTGCCTTTCCCGTTAGACCCGGCTATGTGGATCGATCTAAATCGGTGCTGCGGATTGCCCAGGTGGTCGCATAATATCTTTATATTGTCCAGTCCCGGCCTGATGGCATCCTGCCCGATCCTGGAAAATACAGGGAGCTGCCCGAACAGGAAATCCAATCCTTCTTCGTAAGTATTAAACCTGTTCATCAGCGCATCAATTCTTTAGCGTTATTCAACGCGGCATCCGTCAGTTGGTTGCCGCCGATCATCTGCGCGATGGCAGTGACCCTTTCAGATTCGTCCAGGCGTCTTATGGAGGTGGAGATGCGCTGCTGCTCATCTTCCTGCTTATATACAAAGTAGTGCTGGTGGGCTTTGGCGGCTACCTGCGGCTGGTGCGTGATGCAGATGATCTGGTGACAGGCGCCCAGCTCCTTCATCAGCGTGCCCACCTGCTTGGCCGCTTCCCCGGAGATGCCCGTATCCACTTCGTCAAAAATGAGGGTCGGCAGCTCTATGGCCCGGGCTGTGATGGTCTTTACAGCCAGCATGATCCTGCTCAGCTCGCCACCGGAAGCAGCACGCTGAACAGTGGCGTAACGGCCGCTTTTATTGCTGTCCAGCATGAATGTGATAGCGCTTTTGCCGAGATGGTCCGGTTGCTGCGCGGGCTGGAGGTCCACCCTGAAATCGGCATTGACCATACCCATTAAGTGAATATATTCATTGACCTTAGCCTCGAACGGCGCTATGGCGCTATTACGCTGCCGGTGCAGTTGCTGCGCCTGTTCGTTCAGGCTGGCTGCCAGGCCGGCCACTTTTTCTTCGAGGTTCAGGATGTCTTCGTCTATGTGCAGCACTTTCTGCACATCTGACTGCAGTTGCTGCTGAACGGCGATCAGTTCCGCGCTGTCTCTTACGCCGTGTTTCTTTAATAATTTATACCCGGTATCAAGGCGTTCCTGTATGACGGCCAGCTGCTGCGGGTCCGTATCAATGCCTTCCAGGCTTTTTTCCAGCTCTTCCCTGATGTCCTTCAGCTCTATCCAGGCACTGTCCAGCCGGTCATGGGAAGCTGTAACGCCCGGGTAGATCCTGGATGTCTGCTGTAATACCTGCAGCATTTTCCTGACCTGGTGGTTGACAGCATTTTCGTCCTCCTCCAGCATATAAAGGACGCTGTTGATATTTTGCCGGATTTCATCCGCATGTTCCAGGGAACGTGCTTCGTCGGCCAGCTGCTCCAGCTCGTTGTCCCTGATAGCAAAGTCTTCCAGCTCCTGCAGCAGGAATTGCTTATAGTCCAGCTCCTGCCGGAAAGCCTGCCTGTTGCCGGTCAGCTCCTGCAGCTGCTTTTGCAGCCGCTGGTGCTCACGGTATTGCTGCTGGTAGGTATGGAGCAGATCCTGGTTGCCTGCAAGGGCGTCTATGATCTGGAAAGCGAATAAATGATCTTTTACCGCGAGATTATCGAATTGGCGGTGCAGATCGACCAGTTGGGAGGTGAATTCATTCAGCAGGCCCAGGTTTACGGGGCTGTCATTGATGAATGCCCTGCTTTTTCCCTGTGCGTTGATCTCCCGCCTGATGATGGTATGAGTTTCGACATCCAGGTCGTGCTGCCTTAAGATCTCCCGGCAGGTATGGTTGCCTGAAATATTGAAATGGCCCTCTATGATGCATTTTTCTTCCGGGTTGAGGATCACCTGGCTGTCGGCACGCTCACCCAGTATCAGTGAGAGCGCGCCCAGTATGATCGACTTTCCCGCGCCTGTTTCGCCGGTTATCACGTTGAAGTTCGGTTCAAAAGGAATGCAGAGCTCCTTTATGATCACGTAGTTCTTTATATAGATTTTCTCAAGCATAGCTCCTGCAAATTTAAAAGATGTTTCATTCTGAAATGCACGCGCCTGATAAGAATATTTTAAATATTACCGGCGCTGCCGTTCCCTGCGCCTGTCACCCGGCGCGGGTATGCCGGTGTCCTTAAATATTTTTTGTGTTTATATCAGCGGATTTGAACAATTAGTATCTTTGGTGACATTGATTAAAACAGGCAGCCTTGAATCTTTCCAGTTATATAGCAAAGCGCATCACGGGACATCATAAATCGTCATTTTCCAATTTTATCATCCGGCTTTCCACTGCGGCTACCGTTATCAGTGTGGCCGTTATGATCATCGCGGCGGCCGTGGTACAGGGATTTAAGGATACGATCAAGGACAAGGCCTTTGAATTCTGGGGGCATTTTCATATTTCCCAGAGTACGGCTACCAATGATCTTATGATCTCTCCAAAGCCTATCCCTTTTGACAGCGGCATGGTGGCATCCCTGAAGCGGGAGCCGCATATCCTGGATGTGGAGCCCTATACGCTGGGGGCGGGCATTATCGCTACGGAGCTGTACAATGAGGGTGTGCGGATCAAAGGCGTCGGGCCATCCTATTTCAAGGGCTCAAAGGACAACGTGATCACTTACGGCGGGCACCCTATCCGTTATAACGACACTTCCTATGCGGCCGATGTGATACTGTCGCAGGCCATCCTGGATAAGATAGGTAAGCAGGCAGGAGACGATGTGCTGCTGTATGTGCTGGATAAGGAGGAAAGCCTGCCGCGTGTGCGCAAGGTGCGCATTGCCGGTACCTACCATATGGGTATAGAGGAGATAGACAATAATTTTATCCTGTGCGATATAAAGCTGCTGCAGCGGCTGTATAACTGGAATGACGGCCAGGTAACCGGCTACCAGGTGCTTACCGATGATTATGAACACGCCGATCCTGTGGCCGAGGAGGTATATTTCAAATACCTGTCCATCCCGCAGACCATTGTCTATATTTCCGATATCTATTCGGAGATATTCCAATGGCTGGAGCTCCAGAATGTAAATGCCCGGATCATCCTTACCATTATGGCAGTGGTGGCTGTTATCAATATGATCACGGCGCTGCTGACCTTTATCCTGGAACGGGTGAATATGATAGGCATCCTGAAGGCGCTCGGGATGAATAACTGGGAGGTCCGCAAGATATTTGTATATCATATCAGCCGTATCGTGCTGAAGGGCATCCTGGGCGGTGTGCTGCTCGGGCTGTTCCTTTGCCTGCTGCAATATTATTTCCATATCATAAGTATTGATGAAAGCATCTACTACATGAAATATGTTCCCATCAAGATAGTCCCCTGGCATGTGGCGGGTATCATTATTGGTACATTTGTGGTCAGTGTGCTGATCCTGGCAGTTCCTACGCTTATCATCAGGAAGATCAATATTGTTGAGGCTATCAGGTATCAATAGATATCATTTCCTGTTATGGTGATTTTTGTTGTGATAGATTTTGCTTATATTATGACAGTCTTTTTCAATTAGCAAATCCCGGAAAGTTGACCGTATTTTGCAGCATCAAATCGGTAAATATCAACCATATCTTTAAAAAATTATATGATCATGAATGAGACCATCGCAGGTATCTACGCAGAATTAGGAATTCCTCAGGAGCATCAGAGCGTATCCTTAAACGCCATAGCACAGACCGAAAGCCGTTTCCTGAAAGACCTGAAACTGAACGTTTCGGGTGTTTTGAAAAGCGCTCATTTTTCAAAAAAGGAAACAGCATTGCTGGCCCTGTCGGTAGCGGTGAACCAGAAGCATAAGGTGCTGGTGCAGGCCTTTACGGAGATGGCAGCTACGGAAGGAGCTACTGCCGATGAGATAGGAGAGATCCATGCCTGTACATCCCTGATGAGTGCCAATAATGTATTATATCGTTTCCGTCACTGGCTGCCTGAGAACACCTATTATAACAATACCCCCGCCGGCATCCGTATGAGCATCATGATGAACCCGGTGCTCGGCAAAGAGTTCTTTGAGCTGGTAAGCCTGGCCATATCGGCGCTGAACGGCTGTGAAATGTGTGTGACCTCCCACGAAAGCTCCGTTAAAAACCATGGCGGTACGGAAGCCCGCATCTATGACGCGATCCGCATAGCTGCCGTTATAAAATCCCTGAGCACTGTATTATAGGTATATACGGTACCATAGCGACGGCTGCCCCATAACGAAGGGCAGCCGTTTTGTCTGGCATTATGGAAGAAATGATAATTATCAGCGGATTTATACGTTATGCTGTTTAATTTTGACGGCAAAAATCAACCTATGAGATTCTGGAAAAAATTAAGCCAGCAGGAATGCAGTGATTATATTGATAAAGCGCTCCGGGAGAATATAGACTTCAGCCGCCGCACCAGTCTCGGCATCCCGGCATCCCGGCTGGACGGGAAGGTGTTCTACGACCAGGCTTCTTTCCTGAAAGATGCGCCCTTCCTGCGCTCTATCGTCCAGAATCCCAATCATATAGGCTGTCATACGCTTTCTGAGTCTGAAATGTTCTTTAAAGGTACCCAGCAGATAGAAAGGGACCTGATAGAAATGATAGCGGTAGATATATTAAGAGCTGAAGAAGGCGGTAGTGACGGGTATGTAGCGGCCGGAGGCACGGAAGCGAACATACAGGCCGTATGGATATACCGTAATTATTTTATCCGCACCTTTAATGCCACACATGATGAGATTGCTATACTGGCTTCTGCCGATACGCATTACTCCGTGGTAAAAGCCGCTAACCTGCTGTTTTTAGACTTGTACAGCGTCCCCGTGGAAGACAGCACGCGTGCTATACAGGAGGCGGAGCTGGATGCCGTGGTAAGGCGGGCGCAGCAGGACGGCAAGAAGTACTTTATCGTATTGAGCAATGTGGCCACTACGATGTTCGGGTCCATAGATGATCCCGATATGTATGCCCGTTGCCTGCTCAAATATGACCTGCCGTTCAGGCTGCACCTGGATGCTGCTTTCGGCGGCTTTATCTACCCGGTTGTACAGCCTGAGAATAATGTAGGCTTCCGGAACGAGCACGTAAGCTCTGTTACCCTGGATGCCCATAAGATGCTCCAGGCGCCTTATGGCACCGGTATCTTTATAGCGCGCAAAGGGCTGATGCAGCATGTGTTCACCAAAGAGGCCAGCTATGTTCATGGAATGGATATCACGCTCTCGGGCAGCAGGTCAGGCGCCAATGCTATTGCCATCTGGATGATCCTGGTGACCTATGGTCCCTATGGCTGGTATGAGAAGCTGCATACCCTGCTGTACAGGACTCAATGGACCTGCAGGCAGCTGGATGAGATGGGTATAGTGTATTACAGGCATCCCGATATGAACATCATCACTATCAGGGCCTCTTTTGTACCGAAGTCCCTCGTGGAAAAATACGGGCTTGTGCCGGATACTCATGAAGGAGATGCAGGATGGTATAAGATAGTAGTGATGGAGCATGTGGAGATCGAGTACCTGCAGCAATTCCTGGCTGATCTGAAGCGCGTACCAGGGGCATAAAGCATAACATACTGACCGAGGGTCCGGCGTATGTTCAATGAACCTGATTTTCTTTTATCATACATAGCTGCTGGCGCCGGTCCTGTAGATCTTTTTTAACTGACTATCTATATATAGGCAACAAATTCATTATAAGTTATAAATTATTATAAGAGATTCCTCACATCCGTTCGGAATGACCAGTACTCTCAGTTCCTTCCTAAGCTAAAGGAGCATCTGAGCCTCATAAAGGACACTGCTCAGCGGGGCGTATCCGTATAAAAGGTTGTTGCCTGTAAGCAGATAGTCACTAATCTTTTTATCAAAGGTGAAGAAAAGATATGGACGAAGGGCTCCGGCATTAAAACGGCATGTTATATTCCCGGGTGACTGTAAAAAATATGGGGAATGTAAATGCGTTTTTTTGTGAGTATTTAATACATTTGTTGGATAGATGAAATAACAGACGTTCATATCCAACCTTTAAAAATTTAAGATTATTAAATCTGAATATTCTATGGAATTAGAAATTATAACAAGCGGGAAATTTAAATATCTGGAAGCGGGTGAAGGAGAGCCATTGGTTTTATTGCATGGATTGTTTGGGGCTTTAAGTAATTTTCAGGATTTATTCAATCATTTTAAAAAAAGCTATAAAGTTATAATCCCGGTATTACCCCTGTACGATCTTGGACTGGATACCGGTGTCACCTCGCTGATGAAATACGTGGAGAAATTCATCAACCACCGTGGCCTGGAAAAGGTGCACCTGCTGGGTAATTCATTAGGCGGTCATGTGGCATTGCTATACACCCTTAAAAACCAGAACAAGGTGAAGACCCTGGTGCTGACAGGCAGCTCCGGTCTGTATGAGAACGGTATGGGCGAAACATATCCCAAGCGCGGGGATTACGAGTTCATTAAAAAGAAGACAGAGCTGACGTTCTATGATCCGAAGGTGGCTACCAAAGAGCTGGTGGACGAGGTATATGACATCGTTAATAACAGGCTGAAGGTCATCAAGGTGATCGCGCTGGCCAAATCTGCCATCAGGAATAACCTCAGCGATGAGCTGCGGGATATCCACGTGCCGACCTGCCTTATCTGGGGTAAGAACGATACAGTTACGCCGCCTATGGTAGCGGAAGAGTTCAAGCAACTGATCCCGAATTCCGAGCTGTACTGGATAGACGAATGCGGTCATGCCGCAATGATGGAAAGACCCGGGGAATTCAATGTCCTGCTGCACGATTTCCTTAAAAAGCATCCAATTGGCTGAAGCGTAAAAGAAATGTAATTTTTAAAATTAATTTTGATACACATCCCACACTTTTGTATTATTGCAATACGAAAGTGTTTTTTATTTATGCCCTGTAAGGACCTGATAGCATATGAATTAAAGCCCTTGCCGGATACCGGTAAGGTGGCAGATGCCCTGGATAGCATGGAAGATGCCCAGTTGGAGCAACTACCCGTTGTGGATGAGAAAGGTCTGTATCTTGGCATTCTTACCTTTGAAATGCTTTCCAATGCGGCGGCTCCTGATGCTACGCTTAAAGACCTGGTGCACCAGATGCCCTTGCTGAAAGCGGCCGTCAATGAACGCGCTTTTCCCTACCGTGCCGCAAAGGTCATGTTCGACAACGGCCTGGACATGGTACCGGTGGTGAATGACGCGGATGAGTTGCAGGGAATGATAGACAAGAAGAACATGCTGGGCTTCCTCGTAGAGCAGACCGGCCTTTTGCAGTCTGGCGGCATTATCATCTTGGAAGTGAAGTCGTTCAACTACTCGCTGTCGGAGATCGCCAGGATCTGCGAAACGAACGATGTGCTGATCCTGAACCTGCAGATCAAATCCATACCGGACGAGGATGCCCTGCACATTATTATTAAGACCAATACCAGGGACCTCAGCGCGGTACAGGCGGCATTCAGCAGGTACGAATATAATGTATCGGTCATAGAGGGCGACCTGAATACCAACAGTCTTGTGCAGGAACGTTATGACCTGCTGATGAATTTCCTGAAAATGTAAGCGTGTCATGAAAGTCATAGCACTGATCCCCGCCCGATATGCCTCTGCACGCCTTCCCGGCAAGCTGATGCTGGACCTGAACGGCAAGACCGTTATCCGGCGCACTTACGAGGCTGTTGCCGCTACCGGGCTGTTCGCTGCCGTCTACGTGGTCACGGACAGCGAGGTTATTTATGATGAGATACGATCCTTTGCGGGTAATGTGGTCATGTCCGGAACGGATTTTGAATGCGGAACGGACAGGATAGCTAGCGTATTGCCACAGGTGGGGGCAGCGGATATCTATATCAATGTACAGGGAGATGAGCCCTTTACCGTTAAGGAGCCGCTGGAGCAGCTCATCCGCGTATTTGAAGAGGACCGGGAGCAGCGGATAGGCGTATGCACCTTACGTCAGCAGATCACCGAACCGGATATGATAGATAACCCGAATGTGGTAAAAGTGATCACGCGCCCGGATGATACAGCCATATATTTCAGCCGGTCCAGGGTACCCTATGACAGGGACCGGTCCGGTGACATTCCTTACTATAAGCATATCGGCATCTACGCGTTCAGGGCGCAGGCGCTCCGTGAATTTGCAGCCCTGCCGCCCGGCAGGCTGGAGCTGGCGGAAAAGCTGGAAAATCTCCGTTTTATAGAAAATAATATTGCCGTCAAGGTGGTGGTCACTGATTATGTGAATATCGGTATAGACACAGCGGAAGACCTGGAACGGGCACGCAGGGCTGTCAGGCACTAAGCCCGCTTATGGAGCCGTTCCCGGCAAAGGGAACCGGCCGTCTTTCTAAGATGCCCTTCTTTAAATATACTGAAAAAAACTTATTTCTGAAAATCATGTTGTTTTATGGTCCGATAGGCAACATCATTCATTTTATTACACTGAAATTTACTAACTTCGCATGTCCAAAAACAGGATCAGAAATTATTAAAAAGTATATATTATGGCAACAGAGCAAGTAAACCCGGAGGAATTAAACGAACAGGTGAATACGGAAGCAGAGGCTTCTGAACCTCAGGCTGTAAATGGCAATAGCGATGCGCAGGACGTACAGGAAGAAACCGTGGAATCTGTCAAGCAGCACTGGAATGATAAATATGCCCGTCTGGCTGCTGAATTTGATAATTACCGTAAGCGTACTTCCAAAGAGGTCAGCGATATCATTAAGAGCGCGGGCAAGGATGTGATGCTTTCCCTGCTGGAAATACTGGATGACTATGACAGGGCAAAGGACCAGTTGTCCAAATCTGAGAACGTAACAGCGCTGAAAGAAGGTATTGACCTGATCTTCAATAAAATGGCCAATGTATTTAAAGGTAAGGGGCTGGAAGAGATGAAATCTACGGGAGAGGATTTCAATGCTGATCTTCACGAAGCTATTGCGGAGATCCCTGCTCCTGCACCTGAGCTGGTCAACAAGGTAATTGATACCGTACAGAAAGGCTATCTCCTTAATGGCAAGATCATCCGGCACGCAAAAGTAGTAGTAGGCAAAGGAGCGGAGTAGTTATTAAATTCAACCATCAAAATTAACATTTATTAGTCCAATGAGTAAAAGAGACTATTACGAGATATTAGGCGTAAGTAAGACCGCTACTGCTGATGAGATCAAAAAGGCTTACAGGAAGGTGGCTATGAAGTATCACCCGGATAAGAACCCGGGCGATAAGGAAGCGGAAGAGAAGTTCAAGGAAGCTGCGGAAGCCTACGAAGTGCTGAGCGATGCCAATAAGCGGCAGCAATATGACCGCTTCGGCCATGCAGGTATGCGTGGCGGACCGGGTGGCGGTTCCGGTGGCATGAGGATGGAAGATATATTTTCCAATTTCGGCGACGTATTCGGGGATGATATATTCGGCAGCTTTTTCGGTGGCGGCGCCAGGGGCGGCGGCCAGCAGCGCAGGGGCTCCAGGGGCTCTAACCTGAGGATCAAGCTGAAGCTTACCTACGCGGAGATCGCCAATGGCGTTTCCAAGAAGATCAAGGTAAAAAAATACGTGGTGTGTAATACCTGTGCCGGTTCGGGCGCGAGGGATTCCAATTCGGTGCAGACCTGTACCGCCTGCGGCGGCTCCGGACAGGTCCGCCAGGTGACCAATACCTTCCTGGGACAGATGCAGACAGTGACCACCTGCCCCAAATGTAACGGCCAGGGTACGACCATCACCCATAAATGTAATACCTGTAAAGGCGAAGGCCGGGTTTACGGTGAGGAAACAGTGGATATCAATGTGCCGGCCGGAGTACAGGAAGGTATGCAGATGAGCATTACAGGAAAAGGTAATGCCGGTGAGAACGGCGGACCTGCAGGCGACCTCCTGATACTGATCGAAGAGGAAAGGCATCCTGAGCTGGTAAGAAGGGATAACGATGTACTGTATAACCTTACCTTATCCTTCTACGAGGTGGTCTTCGGTACCCAGGTGGAAGTGCCTACCATTGACGGCTCTGCCAAAATAAAGATCCCTGCCGGTACGCAAAGCGGCAAGGTATTCAAGCTCAAAGGCAAGGGATTCCCCGAAGTGAATGGCTATAACAAGGGAGACCAGCTGGTGCAGGTCAGCGTGTACACGCCGCAGCACCTCACCGACAGTGAAAAGGAGGCGATGGAGAAGCTGAAGGACGCGCCTAACTTCCAGCCATCGGAAGAAGCCAAGAAAGAGAAATCCTTCTTTGACAGGATCAAGGATATTTTCTAAGATGCCTTATAAGAAGTGCCGTATATAAAACGGGCTGCATCCCTGCGGATGCAACCCGTTTTTGTTGTCAGGGAGCGGGCGGTGCGACCGGGGCTACTTCCGCGATGCCCGGGAACAGGTAGATGGCGCCGGTCCCGTCCTGTATGCAGCGGTACCGGGTCCTGACCTTGGCGCTCTTCCGGTAGGTTTTGCCGTCCCTGGGGTATAGGAAGTAAGTGCCTTCTGGGAGGTCATCAACGAAAACAAGCCGGCTGTTGTCGCTGTCATACCGGGCCAGTGTCTTGTACAGGTCGGGATCGCTGCAGGTAGTGGCTTTGGTATGATGGATATGCCGGGCCAGCGCTGCTGAAATATCGGCAGGGAGCAGGTGGTGCCCTACAAAAGGCCGGAGTATCTGCCGGTAATTTTCCTGCCATTCTTTGCCGTGTGAGGCCACGGTATGACCGTATTGATTATAGTTGACTAGGTGAGCCAGCTCATGCAGGAGCGTGACCAGGAACGCGTAGGGGTTCAGATTGCCATTGATGCTGATCTTATGGGCGGGGCTTTGAGGGGTGGGGTTCCGGTAATCGCCCAGGATACGCTTACGTTCCTGCTTGATCGTCAGCCGGATGGTATATTGCCGGAAATAGGGAGCTACCCATTCAAAGGTGCCTTCAGGGAGGAAATGCTTTAAGCCGTCTATGGGACCTTCTTTCGCTTTCATTCGCTGGGTGTCCGGGTTTCCTGTCCCGGTATTACTTGGCTGTTCTTGCAATTTTGGATAATATGATAGTTTCCAGCACCATATATATGATGTAGGCTCCCGCAAAGCTCATAATGGTAGAGCGGTGCAGCATACCTTTTTCACGGGTGACCACATACAGCAATACCGCTCCTATGATCACGAAGAATTTCAGCATGGTGCTGCCTATCTTGGCGCGGTACATGCTTTCTCCCTGCTTCCTTTTGATGCCGTTATAGATCATATTGAAGGAAATGAACGTAACCACGGCCAGCAGCGCATTGGCAAGTATCAGTGTCATAACGTCGTAGGCAGGGTCGATACTGTTCAGGTAAAAAGCCGTGCCTGTCAGCAGGAGGAACGTTATAATGAGCGTGACCAGAAACTGTTTCATATAAAATAAAGGTATGGCTGCAAAAATACAAAGTAAATCGGACGTAAAGTAAAATTTTCTGTATTGGAATATGAGGCAAAGTCCCTATATTTGCACAGCAATTGAAAAAAATAAAATAGAGCAGGTAAATTTTTGGATATTATTATTGGAATATTTACCTTTGCATTCCTTTTGAAAACGTAAGTAATTTAAATATAAAATAAAAGAAATGGCAAATCATAAAGCTACCCGTAAATCTGCCCGTCAAAGTCTGAAACGTCGTGAGCACAATCGTTATTATGCAAAAACCACCCGTAATGCAATCCGTGCTTTATTGAAAGTGAGTGAAAAGGATGTTGCCGGTGAACAATTGCCTAAAGTAATTTCTATGGTTGATAAACTGGCTAAAAGGAACATCATCCATAAGAATAAAGCAAGCAATATCAAATCTAAATTGACTAAAAAGATCAATGCATTAACTGCATAATTTTTTAGTTGTCTAATTTATACCATTTGCACCTTTCTGCTTGTTTGTCAAGTGGAAAGGTGCTTTGTCATATCTGCTGGTTGCATTAGCCGGAAAATTTTCACGCGCAACCGGCTGTTATTAACCATTTAAGGACTGAAATCATTATCATATGACGGATCTGCTGGAACTGATCAAAACGAGAAGGACTGTCAAGCCTGCGGCCATGAACGGAACGATACTGGACGACAGCGCTATCCTGAAATGCCTGGAAGCCGCACACTGGGCGCCTACGCATGGACGCACCGAACCGTGGCGGTTTTTCGTGTATTCAGGAGAAGCCCTGGCCCGGTTTTGTACCGACCATGCGGAAATGTACCGCTCGGCTGCCGGGCCGGAGAATTTTATGGTCTCCAAATACGACAGCCTGAAAAATATGTCTCATACCGTATCTCACCTCGTAGTGGTGGGTATGCAGCGGACGCCGATGACCAAAATACCCTTCCTGGAAGAGTACGCGGCCGTGTCGGCTGCCGTTCAGAACATACTGCTGATGGCGCACAGCCTGGGGATCGCTGCGATCTGGAGCACCGGCGGCATGGCCCTGAAGCCCGAAATGAAAGCCTACCTGGGACTGCAGCAGCAGGAAGATGAGGTGGTAGGGTTCATATACCTGGGCAAAACGGATAAAGAAGATATACCGGCCACGAGGAAGACCCCGGTAGCGGATAAAATTCACTGGACCAAATAAACCATTCAATCTCATGCGGCAGATCTGGGCCATATTGAAAAAGGAGCTGTTGATCGAATGGCGGCTTAAGCATACCTTCTGGGGAGCGCTGCTGTATATCGGCTGCACGGTATTCATCGTGTTTTTAATGGCCCGGCAGCCTGAAAGCAGGGTATGGAATGCGCTGTTCTGGATCGCACAGTTGTTTATCGTTATCAATACCGTATCCAAATCCTTCCTGCAGGAAACCGTGGAGCGTTACCGCTATTATTATACTATTGTAAGCCCCTCCAGGTTCATCCTGGCCAAGCTGATGTACAGCAGCATCCTGATGCTGCTGATGACGCTGGTGTCCGTGACGCTTTTTTACGGCATTATGGACATTCATTTTCATAATCCTTACAGGTTTATCCTGGTGGCGGTCCTGGGCTCACAGGGGCTCGCGCTGCTGTTCACTTTCCTTTCGGCCATCGCATCGCAGGCCAAGCAGAATGCCGCGCTTATGGCGATACTGGGATTCCCCTTAAGCATACCCCTGCTGCTGATCCTGGACAAGCTCAGCTTTGCGGCGCTGGCGCCTGTTTTCCAGGAGGACTGGGGTACCTTGCTGCTGGTGATGACAGGTATGAACGGCGTCATAGTCGGCCTGGCGCTGCTCCTGTTCCCTTTTTTATGGAAGGAATAAAATTGCGTTAAATTTTACCTATTGTTGCTGTAATAACGGAATTTGTATAATTTACAATCCGTTATTATAATATCCGGTTATGAAATTATTTCAGTATATCGTGCTGTGCTCCGCAGCCATTACCCTGTCCGCAGGCACTGTACAGGCCCAGAAACGCAAAAAAGGATTTACAAGGGAACAGCATAAGGAAGCCCTGCAGCGACATTACCGGGAGCTCATAGATATGGCAGATAACAAGCACTGTAATAATCCCAACGAATTTGCCTTCGCTCCTTTTGGCAGCAAAGCCTGTGGCGGACCCCAGACGTATATCATCTATTCCAAATACATCGATACTAAGAAATTCCTGGAAAAGCTGGCGCAATATAATGCGGCGGAAGCCAATTATAACCAGCGCTGGGACATCAAGTCCGACTGTACCGTAGCACCCGTGCCCACCGGTATCAAATGTGAGGACAATAAGCCGGTGCCGGTCTATGAGTAATAAGGTTTTCCGGCTACGGATCACTTCATCCTTGCAATGCTCCCTTATATTTACTATCTTGAAAATTTTTGGAAACCTTAAAATAACATCAGGATGAAAAAATTCAGTTGGGTCATTGCGGTATTATGTATCACAGGGTGTACCGGGCCCGGAGGTCCGGCATCGACGGAAGCGCTCTTCCGGTATGATACCCTGACCCCGGAGAAGGCGCAGGTCATAGCAAAGATGCCATTGGAATGCATGCTGCAGGAATACCCCAATAAGACCGATCATACGGCTTCTGGGCCTGATGACGCCGTATTCACACCTTCCCAGCTGCACCCGGCATTCTACGGTTGTTTCGACTGGCACAGCAGCGTGCACGGACACTGGCTGCTGGTAAGGGTGCTCAACCGTTTTCCTGATATGCCCGGGAAAGAGGCGTATATACAACTGCTGCAACGAACGATCACCGCGTCCAATATCCAGGCGGAAACGGACTATTTTAACACTAATATCCTGGGAACTTCCTTTGAGCGTACCTATGGCTGGGCCTGGCTGCTGAAGCTGGACCAGGAATTAAGAATGTCGGCCGATAAGGATGTGCAGGTCTTATACCAGCACCTGCAGCCCCTGACCCGGAAGATCGTTGCCTTATGGAAAGAGTTCCTGCCCAAACAAAGCTATCCCAATAAGACTGGGGTGCATGGCAATACCGCGTTTGCCCTGAGCCTGGCTATAGACTGGGCGGCGGCAGTGCAGGATACCGCCTTTGAGTACCAGCTAAAGCAGAAAGCCCTGTTCTTCTATAAGGATGTCCGTCAGGTGCCGGCCCGTTTTGAGCCGGACGGGAGCGATTTCTTTTCTCCCAGCCTGTACGTGGCCGACCTGATGACCCGTGTGCTGGACAGCGCCGCTTATAACACCTGGTTTGAACAGTTTTTTGATCCAGAGGGTCTGGAGCAGGTCTGTAAGGCGCCGGAGGTCAGTGACCGGAACGATTACCAGATCGTTCACCTTGACGGACTGATGTTCAGTAAGGTAGCCAATATGAGGCAGATCATTCCTTACCTGGCGAATACGGCAGTCAGGCAGCAGTTGTACCAGGCGCAGCAGGTACTGCTGGATACCGGGCTAAAGCACCTGCAGGAATCCAATTACGGCGGCGGCCACTGGCTCGGTACCTTCGCGGTGCTGGCATTGTCGGGATATTGACGGGAACGGTAAGCGGCAGGTTGCTGTTGGTAGTACCTGTCTGTTTACAGGAAACAACCTTTATTACAGATACGCTTCGCGGGAAAGCGTCCTCTCTGCGGGTCAGAGAGAGTGTTTGCTATAAAGTAGCATATTGGTCATGCCGAACGGATGTGAGGCAGCTCTTCTGATAATTTGTATTTATTTTCTGATACATAGCAAGCACATTTCGACAAGCTCAATGTGACAAGCCTTCCTGCTGCCAGGCTGAGCGCCGTCGAAGCCTTGCCGAAGCTACTATCACCCTTCGACAGGTTCCATGTAATAATCCTTCCTGCTGCCAGGCTGAGCGCCGCCGAAGTTCTGCCAAACTGCTGCTACCTTTCGACAGGTTCCAGGTAATAATCCTTCCTGCTGTCAGGCTGAGCACCGTCGAAGCCCTGCCGAAGCTACTATCAAATGGATTATATTACCGTGCTATACGGCTACGGTGCCTTTTATATGCGGGTGGGCTTCATAATTGACCAGCTCAAAATCTTCATATGTAAATCCGAAAATATCCTTCACCTCCGGATTAATGCGCATCTGCGGCAGTGGAAAAGGCGTGCGTTTCAGTTGTTCCTTTACCTGCTCTATATGATTGCTGTAGATATGTACATCACCGAACGTATGAATGAATTCACCATACTCTAGGTCGCATACCTGCGCTACCATCATGGTCAGCAGGGCATAGGAGGCTATATTGAAAGGGACGCCGAGAAAAACATCCGCGCTTCGCTGGTACAGCTGGCAGGACAGCTTCCCTTTTTTGCCGGAGCCTTCGGAGGGATTGCTGACATAGAACTGGAAGAGGGCATGGCAGGGGCTTAATGCCATTTGCGGCAGGTCGGCCACATTCCATGCGTTGACGATGATACGCCTGCTGTCCGGGTTGTTCCGCAGCTGGCCTATCGCCAGGCTGATCTGGTCGTACACCTTGCCGTCCGCTCCTTCCCAGCTGCGCCATTGCTTGCCGTATACGGGCCCGAGATCGCCGTTTTCGTCCGCCCATTCATCCCAGATCTTTACCTTATGCTCCTGCAGGTACGCGATATTGGTGCTGCCTTTCAGGAACCACAGGAGCTCATATATGATGGATTTCAGGTGCAGCTTCTTGGTAGTGAGCAGGGGAAAGCCCTGCTGAAGATCGAAGCGCATCTGGTAGCCGAAGCAGCTGACGGTACCGGTACCGGTCCTGTCGCTTTTGGTCTCTCCGTGGTCTAATATATGTTGCAGGAGCTTTAAATACTGATCCATTGCCGTATTGCTTTTAGGGTCACAAAAAAATTGCAGTAAAGTTACTGCAATTTTTTTGTGTAATGTTTATCTCTATTAATATGTTAGGGACTGCCTGGCTTTACAGGCCTGTAAGGTATTGTACATCAGCGCGCAGATGGTCATTTTGCCCACACCTCCCGGAACGGGGGTTATCCAGCTGGCTTTCCGGCTGATAGCATCGAAATCCACATCGCCCACAAGTCGGAAACCGCTTTTCCTGCCGGCATCCTCTATCCTGTTAATACCCACATCTATGACAATGGCGCCGTCCTTGACCATATCCGCAGTGACAAATGCGGGACGGCCGATAGCTGCCACTATGATGTCGGCCTGCAGGCACAATTCTTTCAGGTTTTGCGTGCGGGAATGCGCGAGGGTTACGGTACAGTTGCCCGGGTTGGTATTGCGGCTCAGCAGGATGCTCATAGGTGTACCTACTATATTGCTGCGTCCTATCACCACACAATGCTTACCGGCAGTATCAATACCGTAATGCTGCAGCATCAGCATGATACCGTTGGGCGTGGCGGAAATAAAGGTCGGCTGACCGATCACCATCTTACCGACATTGACAGGATGGAACCCGTCCACGTCCTTTTTAGGGTCAATGGTATCGATGACCTTCTGCTCATCAATATGCCTGGGTAAGGGCAGTTGCACCAGGATGCCGTCTATATCCGTATTGGAATTGAAAGAACGGATATATTCCAGCACCTCCTCTTCCGGTGTATCTGCTGACAGCCTGATCTCCGTGGACTGGAAACCGATCTGCTTACATGTTTTAACCTTGGATGCTACATAGGTCTCGCTGGCGGGGTCGGTACCTACCAGGATAGCGGCCAGATGCGGCGCTTTTTTGCCTGCTGACCTCAGTTCTTCTACTTGCCGGGCGATATCTGCCAACAAGGTTTCAGATACCAGTTTACCATCTAATAATTGCATACCGCAAAGGTAATTTGAAAAAGGCTGATAGCGAAATGTATTTCATAAAATTTGCCGGGCGTGCCTTACAACCGCTTCTTACAGCGCCTTAATGGGAAACCGCCTTAAGCCCGATGACAGATCCTATCAGCGTGGTGATAAAGAACAGTCTCCAGAAGCTGGCAGGGTCTTTGAAGAAAATGATGCCCATCAGCGCCGTACCTACGGCGCCTATGCCGGTCCATACGGCGTAGGCCGTGCCTATCGGCAGGGTCTGGGTGGCTTTGATGAGCAGCAGCATGCTGATCGTAAGGGAGAGCAGGAAAGCGCCGTACCACCAGGCAGCGGCTGCGCCCGTGGCTTCTTTGGCTTTTCCCAGGCAGGAGGCAAAGGCTACTTCAAATAATCCGGCGATGATTAGGATGATCCAGTTCATGGTTGTATATTTTATGCAAAAATCCGGATTAATCGCGGGAATTTTTTTACAAATGATAAAAACTACCTGATCTCTGCCCGGATGCGGCTGAGGCTTACCTGCGTGATCCCCAGGAAAGAGGCGATATGGCCTAAAGGTACCCGCCGGACCAGGTCCGGGTTATCGGCCAGCAGGGCCTTGTAGCGTTCCGTAGCGGTCCTGAACTGCCGGGAGATGAGCCGTTCTTCGGTCTTGACCAGCTCCAGCTCGGCAAAGCGCCGTCCCCAGTTGGCTATATGGATATCCTGCGCGAACAGCCTGTGCAACGTAGCAGCGTCCAGCTCGTAAAGATCACAGTCTTCCATCAGCACGATATCTTCATATCCTTCCTGCTGCTCCACATAGCTTTTCATGGAGATCACGGTCTCTCCTTCACGTCCGAACCAGAAGGTAACTTCTTGGCCATCCGCATGGGCATAGGCCCTGACCAGCCCTTTTTTGATAAAATAGAGCTTGCGGGCTATAGTAGCGGCCCTGATGATCAGGTGTCCTTTGGGAAAGCTGCATTCCCGGATATGCTGCTTCAGCAGGGAGCAGGAAGCTTCCGGCAGGGGATGGATGGTTGCAAGTATCTGGTCTATATGCATCACGGGCAGCCTTACTTATAATATTTTTGTCCTTTATCCGAAATAAAGCCTTTGAACTGATATGCCTCGTCATACAGCTCGATGAGCTTCAGCCCGTCGATATTATAATAGTTTTCATAATAATATAGCGGTATATACTCGTAAGGATCGCCCGTTTTGCCTGACATATCACCGCCATAGTTAGGCAAGCCATAATACGCATTCCCCTTTTTGAGAATATAACGGATATTCTTTTTGGGACGAAGGGTATAGATATCGTTTTGAGCAATAAAGTCATATTCCACCGGGAATATCACTTTGAAGTTACGGCCGTACAGGCCTGTTTTCCCATCCTTCACCACTTTGATCACCCCCGTGTTCCTGAATTCAAAATTGCGGCGTTTAGAATCGGAAGAGTTGGTGATATGGATGCCCGTATGCCTGGTGCGTATCTGGTCTATGTCAAATGCCAGCGAGTCATATATTACCGGGAGCAGGGTATCGCCGTCAGCGCCTATGATGCCCTTCCTGTTGTTTTGATGCACTACGAAAACAGCCTGGTCAAAATAGAACAGCGAATCATATATGGCCGGTTGCTTACCCTGCAGGTTGATAATGCCGAATTTACCGTTTTCAAGGTAAATGATACCGGTACGGTACTCATTGGATAATTTAGGGATCAGCCGCTGCTGCGGTGTGAGCTTCACGTGCAGCACGGATGCACCGGATCGGTTGTAAATATCAGGCATGCGCAGCACGGAATCATCCTGTATGCGCAGGTAGGGGCTGGGAGCGGGCCGGGGCTTCATAGGGTCTGCGTCAGGAGACCGGTAGGAGTCGCCGTCGATGCCGGGCTTACCTGTAATGATATTGCCGGTGTAATAGGGGTCCTCTTCCGCTTCCTCCTCCTGCTGCCGTACAGGCATTGCTCCATCCGACAGCTTAAAATTGCCATCCTTATAATGGAATACCTTTGGAGTGATCTTATTGTTTTCCTGTATGCTGAAATACAGTACGCCATTCCGCTTGTCGGGGTGTGCATTCTCCTTCAGGATCGTCACATCTTTCAGCACCGTCCTGGCTATCTTATCTGCATCGGCATCGTACACGTACAGGGAGAACAGGTCGTTAAAGTCCCGGGTGAGCAGCAGGATATACCGGAAAGCATGAGGCTGCTGTCTGCTCGTTCCTGTTGTATCCAGGAGTGCCATATGCTTTACGGGACCGTTCAGCAAGGTCTTTCCTTTCGTATTGAACAATATGATGCTTTCTGCTACTGTTATGTTATATGGTTTGAAAAGCTCGGGCTTATGGAAGGAGGTATTCCGGGCTACTATTATTTCATCCAGGATATAGCTGAACTTATCGAAGGGCAGCTCGTGCAGGATGACCTTACCCCGGTAGATGATATCCGACAGGTACGTATTAAAGCCATCGGGTGTGCCCGGGTTGACGCGTTCCTGTATCGTGCCGCCGACAAAAAAAGCGCCTTTGTCCCAGTAAAGAAGGTCATAGCCTTTATCAATGACCTTTTTACCGTTTTCATTCTGAAGGTAGCTTTTGTCGCCATCCCTGAAGGGGATGAAATATTTTTGCCCGAAGCATTGCAGGGAGAGGTTCCATAACAGGAGGAACAGTAAGATTTGTTTCATATAATGTTCAGATAATACAATAAAGGATAATACCGAAATGGCTACCCTGTCGGGCAGCCACGGAGCTATTTCAGCATTTTAATATAGCATCTTTTGCGCTTGTGCTGGACATGCTCGTAATTTTTCCAGTGGTTGATCGCTTTCTCATTGGTTTCTATCATACCGGTCGTTTCCACCCATTCCACACCGTGATGGATCATGATCTGCTGCAGTTCCGTTATCAGCAGCGCGCTCACGCCCTGCGCCTGCCAGTCGGGATGAACGCCTGTAAGCAGGAGGTCGGCAACTTTTGGTTTCTTCAGGGCTTTTTTGATATGCCACCAGCCGAAAGGAAATACTTTACCTTTGGCTTTCTGCATCGCCTCGCTCAAAGAAGGCAGAGAGATAATGAAGCCGATCACCTCACCGTCCTTGTCTTCCACCACTTTTACAAAAGCAGGGTTGAGGATGGTAATGTATTTATCTATATAGAATTGCAGCACTTCGTCCGGCATGGGCACAAAACTGAACAGTTCAGAGAACGCGGCGTTCAGCAGGTGGAATATCTTCAGGCTGTACGGCTTCATTTCAGCGGTGGAATGGAAGCTCTTAACCGTCAGGTTATATTTCTTTTTAATAATCTCGTTGATGCGCAGCGCTTTTTCAGGGATCTGCTCCAGCACCTTGAGCTTGAATTCGATCCAGTCGGTCTGCTTGGTATAGCCGTTCTTTTCAAAGAGGGTCTGGTAGTAGGGAAAATGGTATTCCGAAGCTACGGAAGGCAGCTCTTCAAAGCCTTCCACCAGTACCGCCTGGTGGTCCAGGTTCGAGAAGCCGAGCGGGCCATGGATGCCTTCCATACCGTTGTCCAGGGCAAATTGCTCTGCCGTGTGGAACAGCAGTTGCGCTACCTCGTTATCGTCAATACATTCGAAACGGGTAAGGCGGCACAGCTTTTCGTTATTCATCTCATTGGATTTATGATGGATGATGGCGCCGATCCTGCCTACCACCTTTCCGTCGCGTTCAGCGAGCCAGAAAGCCGAAGTAATATATTTAAAGGATGGATTTTTATCCGGGTCCAGCGAACGCATTTCGTCCATTTTGATGGGAGGGACCCAGTAACGGTTGTTTTTATATAGCTCAAAAGGGAATTCTACAAACTTCTTTATATCAGCGGGAGCCGTTATTTTTCTGATGGTCAATGACATATTATACGCTTAAATATATTACTATTGTACGTTCCAAAAGTATAAAAAAAGCCGCTATTTCCTTATAAAACAGCGGTAAAAATTAAATTTATATTACCTGCAGATCTCCACGGGCAGGGTGCCGTTAGGAGGCAGTGCGCCTTCCAGCACACGTATGATATTGTTCTGGAAAGCCGGCTGGTCCTCGTAGGCTACGAGCAGGGCAGGGGCTTTGCAGAAATGCCTGCTCATATAAGGTACGCCATACAGCAGCAGGAGCGATTGCTTCTGCTGTGACAGGTATTGCAGCACCTGTATCTGGCTGTCAGAATAACCGTATTGTTCCTTATCCCCGGGATACCTGCTCAGCTTATGAAGGCTGCCTACCAGCATCGTGCCTTTGGGTAGGGTTCGCAGTGTTTTCAGGATATAGGCCGCATTTTGCCGGCTGTCCATATTGATAAAAACGGCATTGGGATAATGCGCCTTGTACATTTTTATCTGCTGCTCGGAAGCATTAAAGGTAATGAAAGCCTTATTTTTTATTTTTGAAAAAGCGGGGATCATCTTGTAATGGTCGCTTACAAGCGTGGCGGTCTGCACGGCCGTATGCAGCATGATATCATCATAAGCTTTGTTCAGGTCTTCGGTGACGCGCTGCTCTTCTACAGGTGTGTAGTACTGGAGGCCTTTGTCATATTTGGCTCCCAGAATCTTTTTGACACTGTGCGCTAGGCGCTCTTCCGTCAGGGTGCCGTTATGATATGCCGCAACTATTTTCTGTATGGCCAGCCCCACATCCTGTGAGAATAACAGGACATCATTGCCGGCGAGGAAGGCCAGTACCTCTACTTCACCTGCCGGGTAATAATTCGCTACGCCTTTCATATTCAGGGCATCGGTAAAGATCAAGCCATCGAATTTCATTTCCTTTTTCAGGAGATTGGTCACGATATTATAGCTTAAGGTGCTGGGCACACGGGCCGTATCGAGCTGCGGCAGGTTCAGGTGGGCGATCATCACTGACTGGATGCCCCGGTCGAACAGCTGTTGGAAAGGGTAAAGCTCCAGGACTTTCAGGGCAGCGGCATCCTTGTCTATCTGCGGGAGGTCGTGGTGAGAATCCACGGTCACATCGCCATGGCCCGGGAAGTGCTTGGCACAGGCCATCACGCCATTGCTTTGCAAAGCCTGCATATAGGCTATGCCCAGCCTGCTGACCAGCTCCTTGTCCGACCCGAAGGAACGGAAGCCGATCACCGGGTTTTTAGGGTTACTGTTGATATCTACTGCCGGGGCAAAATTGATATGTACGCCGAGACGCTTGCATTGTTCCGCTACGGCCACGCCTATCTCGTACATCAGCGTATCGCTGCGGGAGGCGCCGATGGTCATTTGCCTGGGAAGGTCCTTTACACCGGTCAGCCGCATGCCAAGTCCCCATTCCGCATCCATGGCTACCAGCAGCGGTACTTTGGCGGCTTTCTGAAAGCGGTTGGTCTGCTGCGCCTGCGCTTCCGGGGTGCCCTGCATAAAAATAACGCCCCCGATACCGTGGCGGTCGATCAGCGACTGGATCTGGCGGTCATTCTTATTTTCCCCGCCGCTGTAGGCCGCTACCATGAACAGTTGCCCTATGCGCTCCTCGAGCGTAAGGGCGTTATAGACACTATCCACCCAGCGGTGCTTAAAGGTGAATTGCCGGACGGTCGGCTGCGCATAGGCCTGACAGGTCAGCAACAAAAGAAGGACGGCAGCGATTTTTTTCATATATGTGTAGTAAGAATGCTTAAATATATCTAAAATAACAAATTCCGCCTGTAAATGTTACAGACGGAATTGAATAATATCCCGGGATATGCCCATGCTTAGAAATTGGCGCTTTTAGGTGTTCTCGGGAAAGGTATCACGTCCCTGATGTTCGTCATACCCGTAGCGAACAGCACCAGGCGCTCAAAGCCCAGCCCGAACCCTGCGTGCGGTACCGTACCGAACCTGCGGGTATCCAGGAACCAGCTCATTTCTTCCACGGGTACGTTCATTTCCTGCATCCTGCTTTCCAGCACGTCCAGGCGCTCTTCTCTTTGCGAGCCGCCCACGATCTCACCGATGCCGGGTGCCAGGATATCCATGGCCGCAACGGTCTTTTCGTCATCGTTCAGGCGCATATAAAATGATTTGATCTCTTTAGGATAATCCGTTACGATCACCGGCTTTTTGAAGTGCTTCTCCACGAGGTAGCGCTCATGCTCGCTCTGCAGGTCCGTGCCCCAGCTCACATCATATTTGAACTGCTTTTTCTGGTAAGGTTTGGATTTCAGCAGGATATCAATGGCTTCCGTATAGGTGATCTTTTCAAAGCTGTTGGCGGTCACCATCCGGAGCTTTTCCAGCAGGCTGAACTCGCTGCGCTCGTTCTGCGGCTTTTGCTTTTCTTCCTCGGCAAGGCGCTGGTCTAGGAATTCCAGGTCAGCCCGGTTATGATCCAGCACATATTGTATCACGTACTGAATGAACTCCTGTGCCAGCTGCGCGTTTTCAGCAAGGTCATAAAAGGCCATTTCCGGCTCTATCATCCAGAATTCCGCCAGGTGGCGCGTGGTATTGGAGTTCTCGGCGCGGAAGGTGGGACCGAAGGTATAGATCTCGCCAAGGGCCAAGGCGCCCAGCTCGCCTTCCAGCTGCCCGCTTACCGTCAGGTTGGTGGAACGGCCGAAGAAATCTTCCGAATAGTCAACCGACCCGTCTTCTTTCCTGGGAACATTATTCAGGTCCAGGGTGGTCACCTGGAACATCTCACCGGCTCCTTCAGCGTCGGAAGCGGTGATAATAGGCGTATTAAGGTACACGAATCCTTTTTTATGAAAGAACTCGTGCACGGCGAATGCCAGGCTGTGCCGCACGCGGAATATGGCGCCGAACACATGCGTTCTCATCCGCAGGTGGGCGTGCTCCCTTAAATACTCCAGGGAAGGCCTGTTCTTGAGCTGCAGCGGATAGTGGTCAGGGTCACACCTGCCGAGCACTTCCAGCGAATCAGCGATAAGCTCTACTTTCTGGCCTTTGCCCAGGGAGGCTTTGATGATGCCGCGGGCACTTACGGAAGCGCCGGCGGTGATATGATCTAAAATGTCTTTGTCTGTATTATTGGAATCAACTACTATCTGCAAACTATCCAGGCAGGAACCGTCATTCACTGCTATGAACTGGTTATTTCTGAAGGAACGCACCCATCCTTTTACTACGCACTCGTAGTCTAATTTGTCGCTGTATAAAATCTCTTTGATCTTTGTACGTTGCATATAATATGAAGTTTCTGATTTTTAAGGAGCAAAGGTAAGTATTATTTGATATGTGACGAATAGTTACCTTTACAAATCTCAGGGGGCCGGATGCGGCATTCAGGAGTCTGTTGTTTTTATTAATATTGACTGAAATCGTATTTTTGGCGCGCTTATGAGGCGATTTTTGAATATCAGGACCTATCTCGTTGTTTTTGCCGTCGTCATCGCCGGCCTTGCCCTGTTCTACTTTACGCATATAGTGGAGGAAATGGAGACGGAAGAGCGGAAAAAGGTCGAGCTGGTGGTCGAGGCTATTGAGACGCTGGGCAATGACCAGCTTTCCTCCGGCGGGTCGAATGTGACCTTTATCTCCAAGATCATCGACGGCAATACCTCCATACCGCTGATCGTGGTGGATGAGGACCGGCAGGAGATCATCAGCTATGTGAACTTTGACGAGGATAAAGTGGCCGGGAGGAAGAATTACGTGGAGAATAAGCTGCAGCTTTTCAAAGAGCAGGGACACTTCATCCCCGTGACCAGCGGCGGACTGAACCAGATGGTCTATTACGGGGACTCCCATATACTGGCCGATCTCAGGTATTATCCCTTTATACTGATAGCCATTATTTTTGTATTTATCTTTATACTGTATATCGTGATCTCCAATATCCAGCGTAATATACAGCATCAGCTCTGGGTAGGTATGAGCAAGGAAACCGCGCATCAGCTGGGCACGCCGCTGATGTCCATAGTGGGCTGGATAGAGATACTCAAGGATACCGAGTCCAACAGGCCCTGGCTGGCGGAAATGGAAAAGGACGTCACCCGGCTGCAGCTGATCGCGGACCGCTTCTCAAAGATAGGCAGCGTGCCTAACCTGGAAGATGAGGACCTGATAAGCCACCTGCAGGAGATGACGGATTATATGCAGAAGCGTGCGCCGGCCAAGGTGCAGATAACTTTCGGGCATGATTGCCGGGAGACGCATGTGATGCTGAGCGCCCCGCTGTTCAACTGGGTCATAGAGAACCTGATCAGGAATGCGCTGGACGCGATGGAAGGCAAGGGCGCTATTACCATTACCGTGAAGAACGAGGACCGGAAAGTTACCATAGATGTGACCGATACGGGCAAGGGCATCCCGAAATCGCAGTGGCAAAGGATATTTACGCCGGGTTTTTCTACCAAGAAAAGAGGATGGGGACTGGGATTGTCACTCGCCAAAAGGATCATTGAGGAATACCATGAAGGAGAATTGTTCGTAAAGCATTCCGAGCTGGGAAAAGGCACCACTTTCCGGATCGTACTGAGACGATGATTTTCAGCAGACCCGGAACACGGGAAATATTCACCATTTAAGACATCTATCTAATATAATAAGGACAAGCAATGGCTAAAAGAAAATTTTATGTAGTCTGGGAGGGGCGGAAGACGGGCGTTTTTGATAACTGGAACGAGTGTAAAAAGCAGATATCCGAATATCCCCAGGCGAAATATAAATCCTTTGAGTCAAGGGAGCAGGCTGAGGAGGCCTTTAAAAAAAACAGCAGGCAGTATATCGGTAAAGCTGCTGCACCTCCTCCTGTGGACCGGCAGTACCTGCAGATGGTGGGTCGTCCGCTGCCGGAGAGCATCGCTGTGGACGGTGCCTGGAATACGGCAACGGGTATGATAGAGTACCAGGGTGTATATACCCGGACCAGGCAGCTGATCTTCCGGCAGGGACCTTTTGAGGACGGCACCAATAACATCGCCGAGTTCCTTGCCATTGTGCATGCTTTGGCCTATTGCAAAGCCCATAATATCACCCTGCCTATCTATTCCGACAGCCGTAACGCCATTGGCTGGGTCAAAGCCAAAAAAGCGAAGACCAATCATGCACCCAGCAGTAATAACGTCAAAATCTTTGAGCTGATAGACCGCGCAGAAAAATGGCTGAAAACGCATACCTATCCCAACCAGGTCTTAAAGTGGGAAACCAAAGCCTGGGGCGAAAACCCGGCGGATTTCGGAAGGAAATAAGTCCTTGAAAACCCGTATTTGTATGTAATGCCTTCATAATCCGTAATTTATTGCACAGTTAGATGTTTATTTTGTGTTAAAATGAGTATCTTTCCTTCCGGGTAATTACAAGATCTTATGAAAAGGGTATTATTGCTGCTGCTGTTATGCTGGATACATGGCCTGGTACGGAACGTCCGTGCGCAGGAATATTTTTATTATGATGCAGATACGGTCAGGCATCCTGTGGTCCTCTTCAGGCTGAATAATGAGCAGGCGGAAAAGGTATTGTTTGACAACGGGGTAGAGGATACCGTCCTCCTGAAAAGTTTACAGGTGGCTGATTATAATTTCACCTCGGAACATATTGACCAGGACACGTACGAGGACGGCTATTATTTGACCGCAACACTCAGCAGCCCCTACAAGGTGTCTTACGAGCTGCTTCCGAAAATTCCTTTTCATATTGTCTATAATAATAAATACGGCGGGCTGGGTGTCCAGCTGCTCGATAAGAAAAGCCTGGCATATGTTGAAAATGCAGAGGTCCGTATTGGTTCGTATAAGCTTCATTACGACCCGGCTATAAAATCCTACCGTACCCCTTTTGATTTCAACAGCGGTGTATTGGAAATAAAGATCCGGGACCGGAAATATTGGATGGCGCTGAATAAACAGTTTATGACAACCGGGGTTGTACCGCAATCTTCAGTGATCCGTAATCTCTATGCCTGGAATGTCTTTGACCTGTTGTCTTCACCTGATGCTATTCTGTCTATTCCTTTCAATAAGGAATTTTATGATTACTGCAGAGGTGACTATTATGATAATAGCTGGTTGGCCTACCAGCTATTGAGATCTAACCGTCATTACTTTATATCCCCATATCTTACGCCCACATGTTTCTTCTCTAAGCCCGAATACCGGAAAGGCGATACGGTCAGGACTAAAATCTACCTGGAGTGTTATAATAACCGTTTTTATAAGCGCCCGGTATCCGTGAGAATAGATTTTGATAAAAAGAGCATCACTTCAAAACTGTCTGTTGCTCCGGGAGATAATGGTTATGACCTGGAGTTTGTCCTGGATGACAGTCTGGGAATAACGGCTGACAGGCAATACACTATTATATTAAAGAATGTAGGCGTCCGGAACCGGATAAGTTTCCCCGTCAGGCAATACAACCTGGATAATTATGACTTCCAGGTGGAATTGCCCAAGGAAGACTGGTACCGGGGTAATATTGCACCCCTTGATTTTAAAATGTCTACCAAGGCTGATATTCCCGTATATGGCGCTAACCTGAAGCTGATAATCCTGACCGACTCATTGATGGAGGTTGATAGGACAGGTGGCAGCATATTGTTCATGCCCGATACGCTGTATAGTCTGGATACGGTACTGGAAGATATATCCGGTTATCAGCTGTATATCCCGGATAGTATTTTCAAAGACCGTAATGTGGCTTTTCGTATCAAATGCCAAATAAGTTATGGAGATTATACAAAGGAAATATCAGGGAACGGCAGGTATTGGAGCCGGATCAACAATCTTGTACTGCATCCTTATAAAGGTGATATGCGTATATTTAATATATGTGATAAAGATACATTGATGCATCCCTTATGGCTAAGGGGATATGACGCATTCGGGCATCCTGTTACTGCTGGAATTTTGCGCTTGAAAGAGAACGAAAAATATGCTTTATGGCATGTCAACCAGGTTGTGGAAAGCATAGCATTGACAGACAGTATCACCGGCCGTACCCGGACGTTCAGCATACAGGAGCTGGAAGATCAGCCCGTCACGATCAACAGCTATGTAGATGGTGGCAAGCTGTATATATCAGTTCACAATCCTTATGGCATACGGTATCAGCTATTTACCTACCGGGCTAATCGTGAGCTGGACAAGATAATATCGGATGAGGTATTAAAAAGCTTTACATACCCGTATAATCCCGGTAAGGAACATTATTTGTTCATGAACGCTTTATGGGCGGGCAAATCTCAATTCTACTCTTTTGCCCTGGATAAGCCTGATTACAGGCTTAATTTTGAGGTACAGCACCGGCAGAAGATATTCCCGGGCGCTCTTGATGAATGGCAGGTCACTGTTACGGATAACAAGGGTAAACAAGTTAAAAACGCCTCGCTTTTTGCTTATGCATATACCAATAAGTTTACAGCGAAAAGTGCTTTTGACAGGTTTCAGTACCTCCGTCCCGGTAAACAAAAGAAAGGCGGTCGTAATTATAAGCAGGTCTACAAACTTTACCTGGAGGACAGGACCGGATTGCAATACAATACCTGGAAGGAAAAGTTCAGGCTGTCGGAACAGGATTACTATACAATGTTGTATAAAGATACCGTATACCAGGAATTCATATATGCCAGTCCTGATACTTTCAGCTATATTATCCCGGTAGTCATCAAGAACAATAGGATACAACCGGTAGTCTTTGTGCGGTATAATAATAGTATGCATTATATGGGAGGTGCAGATGTGACACAGCCCTATGCTGTAAAAATATCAAATGATACCTCGCAGACCCACCGTATACAGTTGCTTTCGGGAGATACGCTATACGATGTTATGGTGGACCTTCTTCCGCGGGAGGATCAGAAAGTAGTAAAAATAGTCGTCCTGAAACCTCGTATGGCTGGCGCGTTGCTGCCTTTCAGCATAATACCTTATAAATATGACAGGGCACTGCAGGACCTTAGGGCCCATACATTGGCAATAGATAGGAAGTCGGAGGGCTTTGCACAGGCCGCTGTTCTGCTGCCGGGCTATGATACGCTCCTTTTATCGGATCTCCTGTTACGTGACAGGGAGCCCTATGCACTCATTGCGCCCGTTCGTAATTGTATCTGGTCCTATGATGTTAATAATGAGTATGCTAAAGAAAGCAGCAGGTTACCAGTCAGGTATAGCATTACAGAACCCAGGATATTGCCGGGGTATGCATACTACTTTGAAAGCCCCAACCGTTCCGTTTTAACATCACTTGACAATAGTGTGTATAGGGACATGCTGCGAGAGGCCGGAATACCCAGGTTGAGAGTATATAATAGCAGGTTTGAGAAAAAATATTCAGGTGTGATGGCGGAGATCCGGGATAAAAGGTATCAGGTGCTATGGAAAAGGTCTGTCTGGGCCGGTATGAAGTTTAAAGATACGCTGGATGCTGATGTAAGGGTACGCCTGGATTATGGTCCTGTTGTTTCTGATACTTCATACGCACCGGACAGCAGTCAATTGAATATATTATTCATCAAGAAAAACGATCCGTTTGAATATGAATTTGTCAATGCAGATATTGCGGGTGCTTACAGGCTGAAAAAGGGACTTTACGATATTGCTCTTCTTGACAGTAAGCGGATGTATATGGAAAAAGATATTGATCTGGGAAGATCGGGCTGGTATCATGTAAGGCTGTCTCAACCTGAAATATATGATACATTGATTGGAGGAGAATTACAGGATATATTGTCATATGCTACAACTAATGGTGAGCGTGGTGCATTGCTTATCCAATATTTATTGAGAACGTATTATAAAAATTATACGGCCGCTTTGAAAGGGAAGGTACAGTTTGAGGACTTTCCAGTCCCTGGGCCGGTATGGATCAGGTATAAAGCTTTTGGCACTTTTTCAGACAGTGATGGAAATTATACATTGTATATCCCGGCAACTGCAATAGATCCTGATACGTCTCTTGAAGCATTATATGGCGGCGAAAATTGGAAGCTGGGCAAAGCTCTCAATGATGACGATGCTGTCAGAGGCTGGAAAAGCAACAAAACTCACCGGGTCATTGAAAAAAACGTTGTCTTGCCTTTGGAAGGTTCGTTATTTGGCATAGAGATTACGGAACGTTATAGTGGCAGAGAAATGCAGAAGACTAAATGGGTGGGCTCAGCAGGCCGTATTACTTCTGCTACTATTGATAGCAGGTATGTGTCCGGTAATGTTAACATTGCCGGTGTCAATGCAATCGCTCCTGATACTTTAATGCCGCTCATCATTGTAGACAATAAACTATACAATGGCAGCATACTTGCATTCAGCGAAAAAGTGCGTAACACGTTCAAAGTGGTAACCGACCCGGCATATGTGGCCTTATATGGTGATGCGGCCAGGAACGGTGTGATCTTTATCAGTACAAAGGATTACGACCCGGCAGACCTGCCCGCGGATATTGCAAGCCAGACGGTGCCGGGCGATCAGCCGGAAGGTACGGCTTCCCTTCGGAGCTATTTTAACGATGCCGCATTCTGGATACCTCATGTCCGCACCGACAAGTATGGTAAGGCCGCCTTTACCGTACGATACCCGGATGATATTACTGCCTGGGAAGCGGCTATAATAGCCACTAAAGGCAGAAAGCTGCGGGGCAAGTACCAGGCCACCGTCAATGCTTTCAAGCCTTTATTTACCACATCCCACCTGCCGCGGTTTATCGTGGAAGGTGACAGCTTATGGTTTTCCAATACCATACAGAACCTGACGCCGGATTCCCTGACCCTCCTTGCCAGGCTATCCCTGAACGATTCGGTGGTATCGGGTAAAAGCATTGCATTGTTCAGGTCCTATGATGATGTCCTGCTGCTGAAGGCGCAAACCGGTGTAGAGCATATGAAAGTTCAATACGAGGTTGTCAAAGAGGACGGCTACCTGGACGGGGAAGTGCATGATCTTCCTGTCCTGCCGCGTGGCGTGGTGGTGAATAAAGGCGAGGCTGTGGTCTTGAACGGCGATACCGCGATATTCCTCAAACAACTGTCTCCGGGAAAAGAAGTGCTGGTGGCAGCATATACACAGCAGTATGATATCATAAAAGAAGAAGCCATGTACCTATTCCGTTACAGGCACCTGTGCAATGAGCAATTATCTGCCAAGATCATAGGGCTGGTGAATTATATCCGTATCCGGAAAGCGCTGGATGAGCCGGTGGACGGGAAAATATACAAGGCGCTTAACAGGTATGTGGAGCTGCTGTTGCAAAGAAAGAAAGCAGATGGTACCTGGAGCTGGTGGGGTGAGGGAGCTGCTGATTATTGGGTGTCAGCCCGTGCCTACCAGGCATTGCTGCTGGCCGGCACGGTGAAGGAAATGACGCAGCCTGCAGGGTTTACAAAAGCCACGCAGGTGTATATGGAAAGCCGGCTGGACGGTACCATGGATCATCGCAGCAAGATCAGCCTGCTGGAGATACTGAAAGGATTAGGAACATCACAGGCATACCTGGATACGGTGATCACGCGTATGCTGGATGACAGCAGGCTGCGCCCTGCACTGCATACCGTGCAGCGGTATCAGCTGATAGCGATGCTCAGTACGGAGGTGATGAAACAATACAGCCGGGAATTCCTGAACTATCATTCGGATGTTTACGGTAATGCCTATTTTACTGCTGATTCAGGGTCTTTATGGAACAATGATATGGTGCTGAATGCTTATGCCCTGCAGTGCCTTGTAAGTCAGCCGGAGCTGAATCCTGCCGTTCGTCCCGGCCGGGTGGCCTTCTGGCTGATAGCTAACCGCTCATTTAACGGCTGGCGTAACACTTACGAATCATCCCTGGCCATACAGGCTATTGCCCGTACGCTGGATCTCGCGGCCATACAAAAAGAAGAGGTCCGTCTTTGTGTCGGTAATGATACCATTACCCGTTTTCCATATACAGGCAGCTTAAACAGCGATGCGGCTGTAAAGGTGGCCAAATCGGGCTACCGGCCTGTATTCTTCTCATACTATTACAGGCAGCGGGATACGCTGGGCGTACATAAAAGTGATGTTTTTGCCGTAAAGACCTTTATCAACAGGAAAGATACGACCACCTGCCGGGTAGGCCTTTTTGAAGACTTTGAGCTGCTGGTGGAAGTGGAAGTGAAGAAAGACGCGGAATTTATGGTGCTGGAAATACCGCTGCCTGCCGGCTGTATAGCTAAGGCGGAACCTGCCCGCCACCGTTATGAATCTCACAGGGAATACCTTGATGAGCAGGTGAATATCGCGTTGCCGGCGCTCAAAAAGGGTACTTATACCTTCAGTATTCCTGTGAAAGCGCAATATAAAGGGGTATTTACCATGAATCCTGCCAAGATAGAAATGATGTATATGCCGCTCAACTACGGTACTTCTGGCGTTAAGACCATAGAGGTAAGGTGATGCGGATGTGTGTTGCCATGACAGGGACAGTTTGGCAAATTACGGGGCGGGAAATGGCAGGCTCCGTACCATTGCCGACTCCTGCTTATCCTTGACCCACAGGCTCATACCCCGGGCTGCAAACTCAAAGGGAACGAAGACGCCTTCCAGCTCCTTTAAGGTACGCTGTGCCTTGAACGCGGTAACGTGCAACTGGATAGTTAGATGCGGGCGGTATCTCACCAGGTCTCTCCTGGATATCCGGCCTCTGAATGTCTTTTTCAGGGTGGCATGCAATTCCAGCAGGGCTTCGCTTTCCAGCCTGACGGCATTCCCTGTGCTAAAGGGAAGGATGCCGGTGGCCCGGATGCTGAACTCCGGAAAAGTAATGGCGGACAGCTTATCCATGACCTTTTCCGGCGCTTCGTGTATCTGGTACAGCAGTGTGATATGGGCATTATCCCGGAGCTTATGTTTAGGGAAGAATTGTTGCCTGAGGTTATCGAAATAAGCCTGTGCTTCCGGGTCAATGTCTAGCAATAAGGTCATCGGAATATTTTTTCAAAAATAAGGACAGGCGTCTTAATAATGAAAAAAGTTTAACTTAGCAATCTCTATTTGAATTATATCTAAACAATACAATCTTATGAAAAAATCCGTTTTAAGTATGTCTGTAATAGCGGGAATGTTGTTGATGGCATCTTGTGGAGATGGAACAAAAAGCTCTCAGGGCGCGGCCGGGCAGCCGGAAAGCAGCTTTGATGAAAGAGCCTTTGCGGACCTGCAGATACTGAGCTATGAAGTGCCGGGCTGGGACCAGCTTACCCTGAAGCAGAAAGAGCTGGCATATTACCTGTACGAAGCCTCTCTGGCAGGCAGGGACATCATTTATGACCAGAGAAATAAGCACAATCTCCTGGTAAGAAAAACGCTGGAAGGCATATTCAGCTCCTATACAGGCAGTAAAACGGGAAAAGACTGGGATGCCCTGCAGACCTATGCCGGGAGGATATGGTTCAGCAATGGTATGCACCATCATTATGCCAATGATAAAATCATGCCGGATTTCTCCTTCGAATACTTTTCGGCTGTCGTAAAAAATACGCCGGCAGAAAGTCTGCCCCTGCAGGAAGGCGAGACAGCAGATCAGTTGCTGAGCAGCCTGAAGCAGATCATGTTCGATAAGAATTATATGCCGAAAATGGTGGACCTGCGCAGTGGTATTGACAATGTAGTGAGCTCTGCCAATAATTTCTATGAAGGTGTGACCGCTAAGGAAGTGGAAGACTTCTATGCTAAATTCCCGCACTCCGACAGGGAGCCGGAATGGGGCCTGAATTCCAAGGTGGTAAAGGAAAACGGCCAGCTGACCGAAAAGGTATGGAAGTCAGGAGGCATGTATGGCGCGGCCATAGACAAGATCATCTACTGGCTGGAGAAAGCGATCCCCGTAGCGGAAAGCCCGCAGCAGGCCAAGGCGCTGAAGCTGCTGGCGGATTACTATAAGACCGGCGATCTGAAAACCTGGGATGCCTACAATATAGAATGGACCAAGACCACGGAAACGGTCGTGGATTTCACCAACGGGTTTATTGAAGTGTACAATGACGCTATCGGTAAAAAGGGCAGCTATGAATCTATCGTGTCCATCAAGGACTTTGAGTCCTCCAAAAGGATAGAAGCTATCGCCAAGGAAGCGCAGTGGTTCGAGGATAATTCACCGCTGATGCCGGAGCATAAGAAGAAAAAGGTGACCGGCATCAATGCCAAAGTGATCAACGTGGTGGTGGAAGCGGGAGATGCTGCTCCTACCACGCCGATAGGTATCAACCTTCCTAACTCCGACTGGTTAAGGAAAGAATACGGCTCCAAATCCGTATCGCTGGGTAATATTGTAGCCGCTTACAATACCAGCAGCGCCAGCTCCGGCTTCCTGGACGAGTTTGCGGTCAGCCCCGAAGTGCTGAAAAGGATCAAGGAGTACGGTAACCTGTCCAGCGACCTGCATACGGATATGCACGAATGTATAGGACACGCTTCCGGGCAGATCAATCCCGGTGTCAGCACACCTGATAAAACCCTGAAAAGCTATGCCTCCACACTGGAAGAAGCAAGGGCTGACCTGGTGGCCTTATACTATGTGATGGACCAGAAGCTGGTGGACATAGGCGTTATGCCTTCGCTGGAAGTAGGCAAGGCGGAATATGACAGCTATATGATGAATGGCCTGATGACACAGCTGACACGTATCAAACCCGGAGATGAGATAGAAGAGGCGCATATGCGCAACAGGGCGCTGAATGCCTATTGGGTATATGAGAAAGGCAAGGCGGACAAAGTGGTGGAATTTGTAAAGAAAGGCAACAAGACCTATGTGCAGGTCAATAACTACGAAAAATTAAGGGAGCTGTTCGGCCAGTTGCTGAGAGAGATCCAGAGGATCAAATCCGAAGGTGATTATGAAGCCGGAAAGAACCTGGTGGAAACTTACGGCGTGAAAATAGACCCGCAACTGCATAAGGAAGTGCTGGAGCGTTACCAGGCGCTGAACATCAGGCCTTACAAAGGCTTTATCCAGCCTAAGCTGGAAGCGGTGAAAGATGAGAAAGGCAATATTACAGATGTGAAGCTGACCTATCCCCAGTCCTTCTTCCAGCAGATGCTGGAATATGGTAAGACCTACAATAACCTGCCGGTGAAAAATTAAAACCCGGCTACTGCATAAAAAGCTCCTGCGTCAGCAGGAGCTTTTTTATATACATATTATACATATTAAGTGTTATCGGCTTACAGGAAATCGCCTCTTGTCCAGGTAAGCTTTGCTGGGAAATATCCAAAGATCGCTTGTGCTATGAAAGTACTGTCGCGTGCCGGTCATTCCGAACGGATGTGAGGTACATCTTATATAATCATTAAAATATTATCATGGATGTTCTGCCTGGTGCGTGAGCAGCCGGATCATCTTATCGGGCTTGCGCTCGCTCCTGATACGTTGTTCCAGCTTCCGGGCCTGCCGGTCTTCCTGCGATACAAAATCCACAAGATAATGATAGACCTGGAAACGGCGGTTCCACAGGGCGGACCAGGTATGCCAGTCCTGCTCCTGCTGCATTTCCTGCTCCATATAAGGCCACATATTGACCAGGATATTGGTGATGAACCTTCTTTTATGGGTGATCTCTATATCATTGACACCCGTATAAGGATTATAAGCCAGGTAGGTGTACTGCTGCCTGAGCAGCCGTGGCATGCTGTCAAATGCAGCGGTGCGGTGCGTCCAGCGCTCCAGCGAATCCATACGGGTCATGATGGTATGGCCTATATGCAGCGCGGTATCGTAATTACCTGATCGTGCATAATGCTGCAAGAGTTCCTGTATATCGCCTTTGATCCATTTTTGATAGATCTCGCCGCTTATCCCGCTCTTGCCGGCGTAGCTGTCCTGCAGCACTTCCAGCCTGGCAGCCATGGCATCTTCCAGCTTCCGCAGCGTGCCTTCCCGGTCAAGGGCCTGCCGGTCTTCCTCCACCACCTTAAAATATGCCGGGAGCTTGTGGCCGTCCTGCTCTAACATGTTACGGATATCTGCAAAGACGTTCTGCCTGTTGACTAACCTGAAAGCATGCAGATGCACTTCCAGGCTGTCGTAAATCTCCCCCCTGGCATAGGTCATGCTGTTCAGGCCATCCACCCAATGCTGCAGGCCCTGTTCAGACCTGTTCTTATAGGTAAAAAGCGGGTCTGCTGTCCGCTTAAGCAGGGAATCTGTGTACTGCAGCCTTTGGTAATATAATTGCAGGTAAGCGATCGAGGTATCCAGCGTGCCGCTCCTGGAACGGTGGATATTGATATTACCGGCTAAATGATGACGGATGCTTTCCTGCTGGTCTGCTACCAGTTGCCTGCCGGCGGTAATTTGCTCTTTTTCGTCTTCGGATAAGGGATATTCCGGCTTCCTGTAGCCCGGTAAGGCCCTGTTGAACGTATAAGGGAACAGGTCCAGCTTCCAGCCGTCCAGGAAATACGCGTTCAGTTCCCGGTCCATCCGGAGGGTGTGCGGCGCAGGGTGGCCGTCAGAGGCGAATATCCTGGTGCCCGTCCGGGTATTTTCAGGCTGCTCTTGCAGTACCGTAATGGTCTTTTCATTGCCCCTGCGGGTGGTGATGGAGGTAAGAAGACCGTTCTTATAGTTACGTTCTTCTCTTACGGGTCGCCCGTCCTCGCCGGTATAAGCATACAGCCAGGTGCCGGTTGCGATACCGTTCGCATCAGTAGTGCCACTGACCTTCAGCGGGCTGTTGCTCTCATAATTTTCGTACAGCACAGGGCCTGCGGGAATACCGTTCCTATAGGTCAGCTCTACCCTGAGCAGCTTTTTCAGGACCTTATCACCCGGTGTAATGCTGTCCAGGGTGAATATCCACTTACCATGGGGAATGCCCCGGGCAAAGCCGCCTTCCCATTTCATCCGTTTTCCCATAGTATTGAAGACGGGCTGGATGCCTGTTCCCACGGTAATATTATAGCCCCAGCGGGCTTCTTCCCATATCCAGTTACCTTCCGGCTGGTGACGCGCTGTGCGTCCCCTGGCCCGGTAGGTAGTGATGCCGGAACCTTCTATCTCCCGCCATTTGATATCCACAGGTCCCTGTTGCGGCAGGAGGCTGTCGGGCAATATGCCGCTGTACGTATAGGTGCCTTTTATGCCGTAAGCATCCTCGAATGTTTTTGTTTGCTGAGCTGCTGCTGTAACGGTAAGACCAAGCGCAATAAAAATGAATAATATGAAGTTACGTGTCATTATTCCGGTTTTTTTCTGTAAAGGGACTGCATCAGGTCGTCCATATTATAGGATACGGCGAGCAGCAATACATGATCTATATGGGGTCTGCTGTTGCCGGGCACCTGTGCGTACTGGTTCAGGTAGCCTAACTGGAAATTCATCCTGGGACTCACCTGGTAGCCTATGCCCGCAAAAAGACGGTTCCTGTCGAATAGCCTGGACGGCTCTTTTTTCAGGTTGATCATGATCTCGTTGTTGAAGGCCAGGAACCAGTGGCGTAAATGGGGGTCTATGGAATACAGCGGGAAAAGGGCCTGGAACCTGTATCGCAGGCGGTGGTCCAGCTGGGATGTATGCGTGGTAAGATTATTGATGAACCGCTGTTCCAGGCGATACCGGTGATCCATAAAAATATGGGTATGCTTCTGTCGCAGCAGCAGTTGCTGCCAGATCCTGTGCTCGGAAAGCTGGGAGCCGGCCACCTCATCACCGGAGGGTACGCTGTAGATGTACCCGTAGCCTGCGGTAGCCATCGCGTAAGGCCTGATGTAATAATTCAGACCTGCACGTGCCAGCAGGGTCTGCATGGCATGAGGCATCAGGAAGCTGCGTAGCTGGAGCTCGGAGTGGATGCCGATACGGGAATTGATCTTGTTATCCCCGAAGTAAGACAGCCAGTAGCCTTCAGGTCTGGGGGGCGACTTGGTCTGTCCTGTAAGCAGCCCCGTAGCACCAAAATAACAGGTAAGTAATAGTACTGAGGTTTTTATGACCCCTAAAAGCTTAATATTCAATCCCTTAAAATTTTCGTGAAAAACAAAGATAACAGATTATTGTTTATTTACCTTTGTATTAACGAAATGCATACATCTTTAAAACAGATTGTAATATAAGAATAGCGGGCGCATAATATGACGTAATAACCCCTGATCCCGGGTATGGCAAGACGGGGCCATGGGCTTACCGGAGGTTTTGACAGGCACGTCTTACATCTTTAAAATAGGGTTTATTAAGTCCTATTAAGATATGCAGGAAAAGGCTTTCATTTAAAAAAATTTTTTATTTTCGATATTCCTTCGGAATTTTGATGTTCCGCTTTTTTACAAATACATTAAAATTTACAATATTATGGCATTAGAAATCACCGGACGGCTTTTTGAGAAGTTTGATACACAGCAAATCACACCAACGTTCTCCAAAAGGGAGTTTGTATTGGAATTATCAGAACAGGCAGCCAATGGGATGACCTACACGAATTATGCAAGTTTCCAGCTGGCTAACAACCAATGCAGCCTTATCGATAATTTCCAGTTAGGGGATATGTTGACTGTAAGTTTTAATATCCGTGGTAATAAATGGGAAAGGGACGGGCAGGTACGTTATATTACCAACCTGAACGCCTGGAGGATACAGCCGGCCAACCTGGCGACAGGAGTGCCTGCCCAGCCCGCAGGACAGCCTATGGGAGCACCGCAGAATAACTTTGCCGCACCGCAGCAAAATACGCAAAGCACACCGGGCTTTACCCCGCCTGCTACGGATGACGGCGATGATCTGCCTTTCTAATTGATCTTCTGTCTTCACGACCTTTTATATGCCCTGTGTGCCTTAGGATACATCAGGGCAATTTTTATTTTATTACCTTTGCCTAAATTAATTCCAAAAACTAATTGATAATGAATAACGGATATTTCTTTTTTGAATTACCTAAAAATGAGCCGGTACGGGATTATGCGCCGGGTTCTCCTGATGCGCAGCAATTACAGCAGGCCATTGCCGCACTTAAAAAAGAGGTAAAGGATATACCTATGTATATCAACGGTAAGGAAGTAAGAACCCAACAGACCGGAGAGGTCCGTCCTCCGCATGAGACCGGGCATTTATTGGCTACTTATCATAAAGGAGAGTCGGTACACGTCCAGGAAGCTATTGACGCGGCGCTGGCCGCCAGGACCGCATGGGCTAATACCAGTTGGGAACACAGGGCTGCCATCTTCCTGAAAGCGGCCGAGCTGATCGCTACGAAATACCGTTATACCTTTAATGCAGCGACTATGCTGGGTCAGTCCAAGAACGCTTACCAGGCTGAAATAGACAGTGCCTGTGAGCTGATAGACTTCCTGCGCTTCAATGTCCACTTTTTAAGTAAAATATATACTGAGCAGCCGGTTGCACCGCAGGGATTCAACAACAGGATCGAATGGCGCCCGCTGGAGGGCTTCGTACTGGCGGTGACACCTTTTAATTTTACCGCGATCGGCGGCAACCTGCCTACGGCGCCTGCGATGTGCGGCAATGTGGTGGTATGGAAGCCGGCCAATACACAGATCTATGCGGCGGCCCTGACCATGGAAATATTAAGGGAAGCCGGTCTGCCTGACGGCGTGATCAACCTGATCTATACGGACGGCCCGACAACAGGCGAAATCTGCTATAATCATCCTGATTTTGCAGGGGTGCACTTTACCGGTTCTACGGGCGTATTCCAGAATATGTGGAAGGCCATCGGTAACAATATCCATAAGTACAAGGCTTACCCGCGCATCGTGGGAGAAACCGGGGGCAAGGATTTTGTATTCGTGCATCCTTCCGCGAACGTGGATGCGGTGGTAGCTAATCTGGTAAGAGGATCCTTTGAATACCAGGGCCAGAAATGCTCTGCGGCATCACGTGCCTACCTGCCTTCCAACTTGGCAGCAGCTATCAAAGAAAAGCTGGTAGCCGAGACCAATGCCCTTAAAATGGGCCCGGTAGATGATTTTTCCAATTTTGTCAATGCGGTAATTGATGAAAAATCATTTGACAAGCTGGCATCTTATATTGATAAGGCAAAAGCCGATGCAGATGCGGATATCATAGCCGGCGGCTCCTACGATAAAACGAACGGCTGGTATATTACGCCGACCATTATAGAGGCTAAAAAGGCGGATTATGTGACCATGTGCGAAGAGCTGTTCGGACCGGTGCTGACCATCTATGTATATGAGGCCGACCAGTGGGAAGATATGATCCCTGTGGTGGACCGGACCTCCGGCTACGCGCTGACCGGTGCTATTTTCGCACAGGACAGGTATGCTATTGAAACGCTGACCAAAGGGCTGGTCAATGCTGCCGGTAACTTTTATATCAACGACAAGCCTACAGGCGCGGTAGTTGGCCAGCAGCCTTTTGGCGGAGCCAGGGCTTCCGGTACCAATGATAAGGCGGGTTCCGCGCTGAACCTGTACCGCTGGCTGAGCGCCCGTACCATCAAGGAAACCTATGTGCCCGTTACGGATTACAGGTACCCGTTTCATTCTTAAGGATACGGTTTAAATAAATAACTGTTTAAAAAGTCAACAACCCTGTCATATAGAGCGTAATCGCAATATTGACAGGGTTGTGTATTTAGGGTTGTGTATTTATATATATCACCCTTCGACAAGGCTGTATAACATCGTTCCGCATTTCGACAGGCTCCATGTGACAATAAAAAATTCAGAGTGACAGGACAGGTTCTCTACGTGACAAGTCCCTTGGCTGTCAGGCTGAGCCCCGTCGAAGCCCTGCTAAAATCACTATAAACCGCCCTTCGACAAGCTCAGGGTGATAAGATGATTCAGTGTAACATCCTTCGATAAGGCTGTATAACATCGTTCTACATTTCGACAGGCTCAATGTGACAATAAAAGTTCAGGGTGACAGGACAGATTCTCCATGTGACAAGTCCCTTAGCTGTCAGGCTGAGCCCCGTCGAAGCCCCACTAAAACCATTATGAATGACCCTTCGACAAGCTCAGGGTGACAAGATGATTTAGTGTAACTCTACGTGACGGTCATGCTGAGCATGCCGAAGCATCAACCTTCGATAAGGCTGTATAGCATCGTTTTACATTTCGACAGGCTCCATGTGACAATAAAAAATTCAGAGTGACAGGACAGGTTCTCTACGTGACAAGTCCCTTGGCTGTCAGGCTGAGCCCCGTCGAAGCCCTGCTAAAATCACTATAAACCGCCCTTCGACAAGCTCAGGGTGATAAGATTATTCAGTGTAACATCCTTCGATAAGGCTGTATAACATCATTCTACATTTCGACAGGCTCAATGTGACAATAAAAGCTCAGGGCGACAAGGCGGGCTCTCCACGTGACAAATCCCTTAGCTGTCAGGCTGAGCCCCGTCGAAGCCCCACTAAAACCATTATCAATGACCCTTCGACAAGCTCAGGGTGACAAGATGATTCAGTGTAGCTCTACGTGACGGTCATGCTGAGCCTGTCTAAGCATCATCCCTTCGATAAGGCTGTATAACATCGTTCTACATTTCGACAGGCTCAATGTGACAATAAAAAAACTCAGGGTGACGTAGCAAGTTCAAATCTGCTGCTGTTAAGCGGTCAGCAAAGGTGCCAGAATAGTGCCTTTATTATTGCCGTCATAGCGGATAATGCTGAAATCCTGGCTTTTGCTGAATTGCCGGTGCTGTTGCCAGGTGTCAAAATCATACACGGAAGGAATGATGGCAAAACGGTATTTGTGATGGTTCAGCTGCAGGGAAGTGTAGAGGCCTGAGCGTGTATGTTTATCCACCTCCATAGTATAGAGGTCCTGCGGCTTTACCTTATAATACGTATAATAATCTATGGCTATCAGCTGCATCAGAAAGGCATCCCTGTATGTCATAGCTGCATATTGATACAGTATATGATACACGTCCTTAAGCGTATGCTTATGGGTATCGGACTCCTGGTGGAACAGTTGACCCAATCCTGAAAGGAAATCGAAAATGCTGTAATTCTCCGCTACGTACTGCAGGGTATAGTATGCGCGCTTTTTGTTCCAGTAGATCTCCAGCGCGTCTTCCATCCGGGTAATGGCCTGCAATTCCGCTTCGCTTAGAAAGTTGCTCCTGATGATCTGGTAAGGAGGATCCGGGTCGAATACATAACCGTACTGCTCATACTTTTCCCGTACCGGTGTGCCTTTCAGGAATTTGAGAAAGCCCAGTTGAAGTTCCGGGGGGTATAGCTTAAAGGTTTCTTCAAAGCTGTATTTCAGGTCGTCCCGGTACTCCAGCGGCAGTCCTACAATAAGGTCCAGGTGCATTTCGATACGGTTGTCTAATTGCTTAATGACACTGCTCGTTTTTTCAAAATTCTGCTTCCTGCTGACGGCCCTGTTGCTCTCCTGGTTAACGGTCTGGATGCCGATCTCAAAGCGGAACAGGCCTTTAGGTACCTTTTCCTGTATGAACCGGATGATGTCGGGGTGCACAATATCGGCAGTGATCTCGAACTGGAAAACATTGTCCGGTCTGTGATGGTCCAATATGAACTGGAACAGCTCCAGGGTAAAATCTTTCTTGACATTGAAGGTACGGTCCAGGAACTTAATGGTCCTGCCATGCTGCATCAGGTACAGCAGGTTATCCTTAATGGTCTGCATGGGCAGGTACCGGACCTTATTGTCCAGGCTGGCCAGGCAGAACTCACATTTATAGGGACAGCCCCTGCTGGTCTCTATATAGCTGACCTTATTGGAAAGGTCTTCTTGGGGGTCATACTGGTAAGGATTCCTGTTTTCGAGCAGGCTGATATCGAACTGCACGTTCTGTTTGTTGAAATGGATGCTGCCGTCCTTTTTGTAGATCAGGTTGGGCACTGCCTCTACAGCAGGGTAGTGGGCGGCAAACTTTTCAAAGGGTATCTCTCCTTCGCCCGTAATGATATAATCCACATCATCCCGGGCTATGACAGGCTCCCATTCGTAGCTGACCTCGGGACCTCCCAGGAGGATCCGGGTATCCGGGCTGAGCCTTTTAATGGCCGCGCATACCTCCAGTGTAGGGGTAATGTTCCAGATATAGCAGCTAAAGCACACCACATCGAAATCCTTACAATATCGTGCGACCTCTTCCGCGTCATTTTTGATGACAAATTCCTTCCAGTGCAGATCGCACCGGTCCTTATTGAGATCATAGAGGATACGTATCGCCAGGTTGAGATGAATGTATTTTGCGTTCAGTGTTGTCAGTAATATGCTCGGTTTCACCCTGCAAAGATAGGAGATTAAAGGCAGGATATGCGTATAGAGCAGGCTGTGGTCTTAACAGGCCGGGTGCGGTAAGGCCGGAGCCAATAAATGTTTTTCTTAGTTTTTTATTAACAATTTTTTGGATGCTTTATTATATTGATGTTCTTTTGCATCTGTTTTTTACTGCTTCAATATGAAAAAAAATATTTTACTGCTGCTGTTGCTGCTGGTTTCAGGAACACAATACGCCCAGAACAGCACCAAGGATAAGAATGACCAGCCGGAGAGCGAAGAAACGGACTGGTGGGGCTATAGCCACAACTACAGGTGGGCCATCAAAACGGATATTGCCAATATCACTTCCGGGGATTTTAATATTATAGGTGAATTAAAGCTCCTGAAAAAGCTGAGCGTGGAAGCCGGCGCCGGCTATACTTTAGACTATCTGCTGGATCTCTTTCAATTTGACAACAGCAAGGTAAAGCTCGTTGGGAATACCCGCCCTACAGGAGGATTTAGCACCAAGGCAACGATCAAATATTATTTTTATGAAGGGATCGAAGGCTGGTGGCTGGGTGCTACCGGTTACACCCGTATGAATAATTATAAACATACGTACCAGGACCTTACTTATAACAACAGGAAATCAAAGGTAGGCTTTGGTTTGCTGATAGGCAGGCAGTTCATATCCAGGTCCGGCTTTTTCACAGAGGTATACGGCGGACTTTCGCTTGTAAATATGTCCCGGGCATATTATTGTACGGGGTACAATGATGCCAATGTCTGGGAAGAGAATGTTTATACCGAGGAGAAGAAAAGTACGGTCAACCTGCTGGTCGGTTTGCGTTTAGGCCTGGGAGGCCGCTGATAGCAGCAATACTATTCTCATTATGGGTCCGGATGGCTGCACAGTAAACATACTTTCTTATCTTCGCGCTTATGATACATTTACTGCACGATGTGATCGAAGACCTGGAAAAGCATGGGCATCTGGTACGGGTTACGGAAGAAGTGGACCCTTACCTGGAAATGGCGGCCATTCACCTGAGAGTGAACCGGGCCAACGGGCCGGCGCTGCTGTTTGAGAACGTAAAGGGAAGCAGGTATAAGGCCGTTTCCAACCTTTTCGGTAACGTGGAAAGGAGCCGCTTCATCTTCAGGCACAGGCTGAAAGCTGTGGAGCAGGTGATACGGCTGAAATACAATCCCGTTGCAGCCCTGAAAAATCCTTTTAAGCATATCGGCAGCGCGCTGGCGGGACTGAAAGCGCTCCCCAGGAGAACGGCCTTTCCCTCTGGCGTGTTCGATGAGATACGTATCAGCGACATCCCCATGATCCACCACTGGGAAATGGACGGCGGCGCTTTTATTACCCTGCCGCAGGTGTATTCGGAAGATCCGGAAAAGCCGGGCATCATGAATTCCAACCTGGGTATGTACCGCGTGCAGCTATCGGGTAACGATTATGAGCAGGATAAGGAAATAGGACTGCATTACCAGATACATCGTGGTATCGGTGTGCACCAGGCTAAGGCCACAGCCCGGAACCAGCCGCTGAAGGTCAGTGTGTTTATCGGCGGGCACCCGGCGCATACCATTGCTGCCGTAATGCCGCTGCCGGAAGGGCTCAGCGAAGTGCTTTTTGCCGGCATGCTGGCAGGCAGGCGATTCCGCTACGCTTATAAGGACGGGTTCTGTATCAGCAATGATGCGGACTTTGTCATTACCGGGGAAATTCACCCCCACGACACCAAGCCGGAAGGTCCTTTCGGAGATCACCTGGGCTATTACAGCCTTACCCACGAATTCCCGGTGATGAAGGTGCATAAGGTGTATGCGCGGAAAAACGCCATATGGAATTTTACGGTCGTAGGTCGCCCGCCGCAGGAAGATACCGCTTTCGGAGATTTTATACACGAAATAACCGGGGATGCCATTCCTACGGAGATAAAAGGCGTAAAGGAAGTCCATGCAGTAGATGCCGCAGGCGTGCATCCCTTGTTATTTGCAATAGGTAGCGAGCGCTACACGCCTTATATGAAGGTGAAGCGGCCGCAGGAAATATTAACGCTGGCCAATCATATCCTTGGCTACGGCCAGCTCAGCCTTGCCAAATACCTGTTCATTACCGCAGAAGACGGCATAAAGCTGGATATAAGGAATGAAGCGCAATTCATACAATACATCCTGGAGCGCGTGGACCTTTCCAGGGACCTGCATTTCCAGACCAATACCACCATCGATACCCTGGATTATACCGGCGGCACACTGAATGAAGGCAGTAAGGTGATCGTTGCCGCATATGGGGACCCGGTGCGTAAGCTGGCCGGCGATATACCTGCCGCCCTGGAAGCTGTTGAAGTCTTACAGGATATCCGCCTGGTGATGCCGGGTGTGGCCGCTGCCGTGATGGCCCCTTTTACAGGCTATGAGCAGGCCCGGCAGCAGATGGAGGACCTGTCGCAGCAGTTGCTGGACCATACACAGCAGGCTGGGCTGGACGAGCTGCCCCTGCTGGTGATCTGTGATGATGCCGGCTTTGCAGCGGAAGATATCAGAAACTTCCTCTGGGTGGCCTTTACCCGGAGCAATCCCTCGCATGATATTTACGGTGTGGGCAGCTTTACCGCTTATAAGCATTGGGGATGTCAATCCACCCTGATCATAGATGCCCGTATCAAGCCTTTTCATGCGCCTCCGCTGGTGCTTAACCCGGATGTGGAACAACGTATCAGCCGTATCTTTGAAAAAGGAGGCAGCCTGTACGGAAAAATATAGCCTTTTAATGAATTTTAAATCTTTATTCTTTAACTCAGAATCAGATGCCCCAGATAATTGACCTTAAGCTCAGTCCGAAGGATGCCGCGGACGATAACCGCATCAAATATTATGCCGCATCGGCACTGCACATACCGCAGGGCCGTATCAACGCTTTTCAGATCATCCGGCGCTCCATTGATGCCAGGAGCCGCAATATCGTTGTTAATCTCCAGGTAAAGGTGTTTGCGGAAGAGCCTTTTGAAGATCACTTCCTGTTTGAGCCACGGCTGCAGCAGGTGAGCCATAGGCCGCCGGTGCTTATAGCCGGCGCCGGTCCTGCCGGCTTGTTTGCCGCGCTCCGGTGCATAGAGGAAGGCTATTGCCCCATTATAGTGGAAAGAGGCAAGGATGTCCGGTCCCGGCGCCGGGACCTGGCCAGGATGAACAAGGAAGGTATGGTCAATCCCGAGTCCAATTACTGCTTTGGAGAGGGTGGCGCCGGTACTTATTCTGACGGGAAGCTGTACACACGATCCAATAAAAGAGGCAATATCCGGAAATGCCTGCAATGGTTCCGGCACTTCGGGGCACCGGAAGATATTCTTATCGAAGCGCATCCGCATATCGGTACCAATAAGCTGCCGGGCATTATCACGGCTATGAGAGATGCCATCAGGGCCTGCGGCGGACAGGTGCTGTTCGATACCAGGATGACGGATATCATCATAGAGGACGGAGCGGTAAAAGGTATCGTGGTCAATCATGCGGAACGTATTATGGCCGGAGCGCTGATCCTGGCGACGGGGCACTCGGCGCGGGATATCTTTCGGTTGCTGCACGACCGCAATATTGCCATAGAGGCCAAGCCCTTTGCGCTGGGTGTGCGTATCGAGCATTCCCAGGACTTCATTGACAGCGCGCAGTATAAATGCGATATACGTAAGGGCAGGGGGGCCTGGCTCCCGCCGGCCTCCTATTCGCTGGTGAGCCAGGAATCGGGCAGGGGTGTGTTTTCCTTCTGTATGTGTCCGGGCGGTATTATTGCGCCTGCCAGCACGGATGAAGGCGAGCTGGTGGTCAATGGCTGGTCCCCTTCCAAGCGGGACAATCCCTATGCCAATTCGGGGATGGTGGTCACGGTAGATGAAAAAGACTTTGCAAAGTACGGGTTTACCGGTCCGCTGGCGGCGATGCAATACCAGCAGATGGTGGAGCGGAATGCCTGGAATGCAGGAGGCGGCAGGCTGGTGGCGCCCGCGCAGCGGGTGGTGGACTTTACCAGCAGGAAACTGTCTGCTGACCTGCCGGTCTGCTCTTACCTCCCGGGCATTACCCCGGGACTGATGCATGAGATACTGCCATCGGAGGTGGCCAGCAGCCTGGCTGCCGGTATCGTGTCTTTCGGCCAAAAGATGAAAGGCTATCATACCAACGAAGCGATAGTGGTGGCTACCGAAAGCCGGACCTCTTCGCCGGTACGCATACCACGCGACAAGGATACGCTGATGCACATACAGGTAAAGGGCTTGTTTCCCTGTGCCGAAGGGGCCGGGTATGCGGGAGGTATTATATCCGCAGCTATGGATGGAGACAATTGCGCGAAAGCGGGCATTGACTATTTATCCCGCCCGCAGGATTTCTGAGCGCACGAGGTGGATGCCCGGAGCACTTTAAGAATGGCGAAGACCATCGCCAAACGCAGTGCCGGGAAATGATTAAGGCTGTCCACTTTTGCGGACAGCCTTAACTGAATGATTTTGGATGAAAAATTTCCTTTAGCAGCCTGCCTGGCCCAGCAGCCAGTACACTATAACAAACACAACGATCGTACCGAGGCATCCTCCTCCCCACTTTTTGGCAGCAAGACCTGCAACAATTCCTTTTCCTAATCTTGACATAGTTCTGATGATTTTTAATTATTGAATAGGTATAAACACCGTTGTCGGACCATAAGAACAATTGCAGGTTAAGATTTGTTGAATGTTAAAAAGATAAATTCAAATTAGTCGTCTTTTCTTACGCTATGGTTAATATCATTCCTGTGTTGCAGGATCTCCAGCTGGTCATCTACAAAATAAGCGCTGCCGAAGCCGTTCACATAGGCTCCTTTGACAGGGCTCAGTTCTATCATGATAAAGTCGTCCATACCGGTCAGGATATCCAGGATCTTGCCATGCACTTCTTTCAGTTTGGCGACCGCCTCGTTCCATATATCGCTGTCCCTTTCGATCTGCGCGGTTATGGTATCAATGGTAAGCCGCTCACGGGCATAGATCTGTTTGGTGGCTGACTCGTCCTCAATGAACATTACGGAAGCCTTGCCGATATTTTTCAGGTTATTGGTATGGCGCGCCATAAAGGACACCAGGATGTAAAATTTATTGCCCAGTCTCACGAAAGGAGCATAGCTGGCATTAGGACTGCCGTCAGCGTCCACAGTGCCTAAGATCACGGATTTGCTGTTGGCTATCAGTTCGTTCACTTTCGGATCGATCGGTTTGGTACTGTTCTGCGCATCCTGTGCGGCTGTATGTGTATGATTCATATGAGTTAAATTATTTGCCGCAAAGGTCGGTCTTATTTTTTAATTTTTCAATTTCACTTTATTGTGGTATATCCGGGCAGGCGGAACGGTACATATCGGGATAAAATTAAGACCCCCGTAACCGGTTTTCCCGTGCCGGCCCGTGTAGTTTCTGGGCTTTTGCCTATATTAGCATCTTTAAACCTAAAGTTGATTATTATGGAATTCAAGTTTTACGGCCACGCCTGCTTTTCAGTGACGCTTGCCGACGGAAAGGTGCTGCTTTTCGATCCCTTCATTACCGGGAATCCTTTGGCCGGATCCGTGGATGCAGACGCGATCCGGGCAGATTACATCCTGGTGTCCCACGGCCATGGCGATCATACGGGAGACCTGATGGCCATCGCAAAACGTACCGGCGCGCTGGTGATCAGCAACGCGGAAATAACGGACTGGGTGAAGGAGGAAGGCTATGAGAATGTACATCCTATGAATTTCGGCAGCAGGCAGTTTGACTTCGGCATGGTGCATTATGTGCCTGCCACGCACAGCAGCAGCCTGCCTGACGGCTCCTATGGAGGCAATCCCGGCGGCTTTATAGTAGAAACCGGGGAAAAGACTTTTTATTATACCGGCGATACCTCGCTGACCATGGAAATGCAGCTGGTGCCGTATTACGCCCGGGTGGATGTGGCGATTATGCCTGTGGGGGGTAATTTTACTATGGACTATAAGCAGGCGGTCATCGCTTCCGATTTTATTAAATGCAATAAGGTCATCGGAGTGCATTTTGATACTTTCGGATATATTGTAATTGATCAAAAGGCTGCTGTTCAGGCCTTTAAGGAAAAAAATAAGGAATTGATACTACCTGAAATCGGACAAAGTATCTTACTATAAAAATAAGATTGTAACTTTACGGTCTTATTTCCCTGATCCCCCCGGGAAAGTTATTCAAACTATATAATATTTCAGTAAAGGAAGTAGAATTTATGGCTAAAGTATTGGCAATAGCAAATCAAAAAGGTGGTGTAGGCAAAACAACTACAGCTATAAATCTGGCAGCCAGCCTGGCAGTTTTAGAATATAAGACACTCCTGATAGATGCGGATCCCCAGGCGAACAGCACTACCGGTAATGGTTTTGACCTGAAGAATATCCAGGTCAGCCTGTACGATTGCCTGGTGAACGAGATGCCTGTGGAGCAGGTGATGCTGGAAACGGAAACGCCCAACCTGCATTTGCTGCCTTCCCACCTGGACCTGGTAGGCGCTGAAATAGAGCTGATACATCATCCCAACAGGGAAAATATACTCCGGAATGCGCTGGAAAAAGTGCAGGACAAATTTGACTTTATCATTATTGACTGTTCCCCGTCCCTGGGCCTGATCACCGTTAACGCTCTGGCGGCGGCCAATGCCGTTATTATCCCGGTGCAGTGTGAATTCTTCGCGCTGGAAGGCCTGGGTAAATTACTGAATACCATCAAGATCGTTCAGACAAGGATCAATAAGGACCTGGCTATAGAAGGTATCCTGATGACCATGTATGATGGCAGGTTAAGGTTAAGCAACCAGGTGGTGGAAGAGATCAAAAATCACTTTAATGATCTGGTTTTCAATACTATCATACACCGTAATACCAAATTGGGAGAAGCGCCCAGCTTTGGAAAGCCTGCCCTGGAATATGATATGGACAGTACGGGAGCGATCAATTATATCAACCTGGCGCGGGAGATCCTGCAGCGGCAGCAAATGACCACCATCTCTCCGTCCGAAAGGATCATGCAGGAGGATGAAGCCGCCTCCGAGGAGGAACAATGATGATAAACCTTATTATTACAGCATATTCAAGTATTAAATGGCAACACCCAACAATAAAAAGAAAGCTCTGGGATTAGGTATCAAAGCTTTATTAAATAATATAGATGAAGAGCTGAAGGCTACTTCGGAAAGTATCCGTAACAGCGATGCCCCGGTAGCCAAAGGAGAGAAAGGACCGGCCATAGCCCCCGCGGTGGGCGGCAGGATCCCTGTGGATGAGGTCATCGTGAACCCCAAGCAGCCCCGTATCGATTTTGACGAGGAAGCCCTGAATGAGCTGGCCGAGAGCATTAAGTTGCACGACATCATCCAGCCGGTAACGGTGGTCAAGCTGGTGAACGGCAAATATATGCTGGTCTCCGGGGAACGCCGGTGGAGGGCATCACAAAGAGCAGGCTTAAAGGACATCCCCGCCTATATACGGGTAGCCAATGACCAGGAGCTGCTGGAAATGGCCCTGCTGGAGAACCTGCAGCGCGAAAACCTGAATGCCATAGAGATATCCCTGAGCTATAAGCGCCTCATGGATGAGTGCGACCTGACCCAGGAACAGCTGGCGGAACGGATGAAAAAGGACAGGAGCACGGTAGCGAATTACCTGCGCCTGCTAAAGCTGCCGCCGGATATCCAGACCGCTGTAAGGGATAACTCCATCTCTATGGGACATGCGCGTTCCATTATCAGCCTGGATAAGGTGGAAGAGCAGCTCTATGTTTACCGGGAAATCCGCTCCAAAGGCCTGTCTGTACGCCAGACGGAACAGCTGGTGAAAAATATGCAGCAGGAAAAGAAGCCGGCAGCGTCTGCAAAGGATGATAAAAAGCTCCCGCCTGCCTATAAGAGAATAGAAGACGATATGGCGTCGCATTTTTCTACCAAAGTGGTGCTGAACCGCAAGAAGAACGGCAAAGGCAATATCACGATAGACTTTTACAGTGATGAGCAGCTGGAGCGTATCATGGAGCTGATGAACTTATAATTTGACAACAACAGGAAAAATGCGGGAAGGATGTTCTCGCATTTTTATTATCAATAAGGTATGAATAGTTTTGGCAACATCTTCAGGGTCCAGGTTTTCGGCGAGTCGCATGGTCCGCTCGTGGGCGTAACTATTGATGGCGTGCCGGCAGGTATCCCGCTGACAGCCGCTGACTTCGGTCCTGCTATGGAAAGAAGGAAGGGGCTGGATATGGCAGGCACCACACCGCGGAAAGAAAGCGATATCCCCGTATTCCGGTCAGGTATATACCAGGATGTTACAACCGGCGCGCCCCTGCAGCTGATCTTTGAAAACACCAATGTACGCAGCCAGGATTATGAGCTGCAAAAGAATATTCCCCGGCCGGGTCACGCCGACTGGGTAGCCGGTCAGAAATTCAGGGGCTTTAATGACATCCGCGGCGGCGGCGCTTTCAGCGCCAGGCTTACTGCCGGTATCGTGGCGGCCGGTGTGGTGGCTGGTAAGGTGCTGAAAGCCGGAGGTTATGCCATTGATATCCAAACCGCATTCCGGGAAGTAGGCGGTAAAGCGACCATGACGGAAGGTATGGAATATGCCAAAGAACGGAAAGACAGCGTAGGCGCTGTGATCACGTGTACCATTACCGGGGTGCCGGCGGGATGGGGAGAGCCCTTCTGGAATAGTGTGGAATCCGTGCTGGCGCATGCGATGTTCGCCATTCCCGCGGTGAAAGGCATCGAATTCGGGGCCGGCTTTGCGGCCGCGCGGATGACGGGTAAGGAGCATAATGATGCCATAACGGATGCGGACGGTACTACCCGTACCAATCACGCGGGCGGTATCGTTGGCGGGCTTACCAATGGCAATCCCCTCATATTCAGCCTGGCCTTTAAGCCTACCTCCTCTACGCCGCAGCCCCAGGAAAGCTTTAATTTTACTACCGGGCAGGTAGAAAGCTTTTCGGTTAAAGGCAGGCACGACCTGTGTGTAGCGCTCCGGGCGCCGGTGATCATTGAATCCATGGCGGCCATCGTGCTGCTGGACCTGATGATGCAGCAGCGTGCGGTGTATGGCAGATAAAGCCGGAGCGGTGTACCTTTCCTGGTCAGCCTGATAAAATAAGCCGGTATGCAATTTTAGATTATGCCCCGCTATTATTAATTTCGCAGCATTAATTATTACTCCCAATTTTAAATATATGAACAGACAGGAGCTGATAGCCCAAATCCGTAGGAAAAGATCTTATTTATGTGTAGGCCTGGATACTTCGATAGACAAGATTCCGCCACATCTGCTGGAGGGCGATCAGCCTGTGCTGACCTTTAATAAAGCCATCATAGATGCCACCAGGGACTATGCCGTAGCCTATAAGATTAATACGGCCTTCTACGAGGCGCAGGGCATTGAAGGCTGGGAGATCATGGAAGCCACCTTAAAGCATATCCCGGCAGACTGCTTTACCATAGCGGATGCCAAGAGAGGAGACATTGGCAATACCTCTGAGCAATACGCTAAAACTTTTTTTGAGACCTACCCGTATGACAGTGTTACGGTGGCGCCCTATATGGGTAAGGACAGCGTGGCGCCGTTTCTGAAATCCAAGGACAAGTGGACCATCGTGCTGGGTCTCACCAGCAATGAAGGCAGCAGGGATTTCCAGTTCCTGCCTGTGTCGGATAACGAGCTGCTGTATGAGAAAGTGCTGAAGACCGTAGCTTCCTGGGGCACCCCGGATAACCTGATGTTTGTAACCGGCGCTACGCGGACGGAACAGCTGGCCCATATCAGGAGCATCCTCCCGGACCATTTCCTGCTGGTGCCCGGAGTAGGAGCACAGGGTGGGGATGTGGCCTCCGTTTCCAAAGCGGCTCTCAATAAGGACTGCGGCTTGCTGATCAATGCATCCCGGGCCGTTATCTATGCCGGTAATGGGGCAGATTTCGCGGAAAAAGCCCGTATGGCCGCACAGGAGCTGCAGGAAGCGATGGCTTTATACCTGTAGGCGCAATCCCTCGTTAAAAATATAATCCAGTATTGACAGGTCTTCCTGGAACCCGCAGCGGCTGCTGAATACCTGGTGGTATTCGGGCGGGATGATGTTACCGACAGGCTGCCGGTGACTGAAGCTGTCACGGATATCAATGATATCATTGCCGGCCTGTTCTATCTCTGTGGCTATACTTTCTTTGAACGTAACGGGGAGCTTCAGCAGGCTTTGTACAGTCTCCATACTTTCAAAATTAAAGTCATGCAGGAAAGTGTAGCGCTTCAGGTATAAAGGTTCGAAGACCGGCGCCGTATATTCAAAGAACGGTGTGCTCCTGTAATTCGTTTCCAATGTGCGCCAGTGCTGCAACTGCCATTTTACAGCGTTGTCCGTCCTGACATCCTTTAAGGGAATACGCTGGTTCCTGCCCTGTTCCAGGGGAATAGAAAGCATCTGCCTTCCCTGTGCTCCCGTCACATAATACCGGTTGCGATAGCTCATTTTCCGGTACCTGTCCAGGATATCGATTGCTACAGCTGCTGTGTGCTGCTGCAGGAGATGCAGGTACCAGCTTAAAGCAGGAAAAGGCGCGGAATAAGACAGTAAAACTTTCATTTCAGGTTATAAATTCCGGAACCGTTCCGGGCATTTTTTAAGGAATAAAGGCAGCAAAGCGGGAGGCTGTTGCTGCCGGGTATCAGAAGATCATAAAGGATAAAGTCAGGAATGCTGTTATTGGCCCTGTATCGCTCATTAATTGGATAGCAGGACCTGCCAGGCCAGCTCTGTTTCCTGGCGGCCTATCAGTTCCCTCGCATATTTATGAAGGGCATCGGTGAGCTGCTCAGAGCCGGCTTCATAGGTATTGTAAATTTCTTTCAGGCGCGCGTCCTGGATATTGTTGCTGACCACGGGAATGGCCGTGCAATTGCCCAGGATGCCCAGGTCGTTTCCGGTCAGTATGCGGGAGGTCCTGATGCTTTCGGGCAGCTTGTCAATGCCTATGCCCAGCTCCAGGTTAGGCTTGGGAACAGTGAATACGCTGTCCCCGCTTGCGCGGCAGTAATAATCGCCTCCCATCCTGGCCACCAGGTCTATCTTATGCGGGTCTATCATACCTTTTTCATCCAGCACGGCATCATCTATATGCATTTTCACCACCTCGCAGATGATAAGATTGCCGGCGCCGCCTTCCTGGCTGGTATAGATAATATCCAGCACCTTACATTCCAGGTTGACGGGCGATTCCTTTACCCGGAAAGGCCGGACGATATCCGAGGGGAGGGCCGTAAAGCCCGCTTTTTCAAATTCATTGACACCTTCAGGGTATTCGCAGCTCGCCAGGCTTTGCTGCTGTACCATGCTGTAGCTTACCATATTGACCACTACCTCCCGGGTAGCTTCTATATTCTGAAGGGTATGCTTAGTGGTATTGTCCCTGACCCTTCGTGCCGGGCTGAATACCAGTATGGGCGGCCTGGAGCCGAATACATTGAAAAAGCTGAAAGGCGCCAGGTTAGGCCTGCCTTCCGAATCGACAGTAGAGGCAAAGCATATGGGGCGGGGCGATACGCTGCCCAGCAATAATGCGTGAAAGTCTTTGGTTGATATAGATCCGGGTGTTACTACCATATTTTAATTTTCAAACTATGAATGTATTGCATCTTCGGCGGCGCTGTGTAGAGCCTGCGTATTAATAGACATTCCTTTTGTAGGAACGCGGAGGCTTCTGCTTGCCGTTGATATCATTGGGACAGTTACAATTGCTTTTCCTGGAAGCGCAACTGGGAAGAGTTCCCGCCAGCAGCAGGCTGGCCATTATTATCCAAAATATTCTATTCCATCTCATATAAGAACTGTTTTGTTTTTTTATTTTCTGAAAATTACCTGTGTGGCGCCCATACCGTAACGGGGCATATAATCGTGCACAAAATAGCAGTAGGCTTCATATTGTACCCGCAGCAATTTATGGATCTCCTGCTTTAGCTTGCCATTTCCCACACCGTGGATGATGGTAAGGTGATCCTGCTGTGTCCTGATGGCGTCATTCATAGCCTGCTCGAAGGCCTGGAGCTGCACGGACAGCTTCTCGAACGCGTCCATATACTTATGACGGGAATCCAGCTTTTCAATATGGAGGTCTATCTCGTACTTTACGGCCGGAAGTGCCGGCTGGCTGAATATATCATCAAACTCTTCCTTTAAGGTATCGTCCGGTTCGGCAAAGGCTTCCATAGCCGTATCGGGCTGCTCGACTGCTGCTATCTGCAGGGAGAAAGTGGGCTCATTCAGGAAATGGATACGGTTCAGGTATTCAAACAGCTTTTTGGGCTTGATGCGCAGGCTGTCCTCAAAACGCGGGCCTTTTTCTTTTTTGTCAGTGAAGATGATCCATTTGAACTCCGGCTGCTCCTGCATAATACTGTAAGGAATATCGTGCAGGTAAAAGGTCTGGAAAGGAAGGATATCTGTTTTGAGGGAGAAAAAGCTCCCGATCTTCAGCTCACACCTGTAATCTATATAAATGTGGTATATGGACTGGTTGATGAGATATACCTTCAGCCTGGTCACCACTTCCTCGAACCCGTCATGCTCATATTCCGGCAGGAACTGCAGGGAAAAGCCCGGCTGATGGTGCACCAGGTCCTGCTTCTTTTTCTTCTTGTCTGCGGGCAGGTCCTCCACCAGGACGGATTTCTTTACCTTATTTACTTTTTGCTTTTGCAGGAACCAATGGAGGTAGGGGTGCTCTATCTCATCCTTATACACCGGGAATACGGTGCCGTTGATATTCACCTCGAACATATCATCTTCAAGTATATCCCTCACTGTTCCTTCTTCCCCTGTTTTCTTAACTCTTACAAGGTCTCCTATAGAAAATTTCATATCGCGGTTAACGTCTGTAGTATCTCTGACTGGCGTCTCTCAGAAAGTACTGGCTTGACATTTTAATGTAAAGGTAATAATCATAGTCCGACTGGAAGGATTTGATCATTTCATAGGTCGGCCTGTACAGTCTTTTGAATTCGGCCAGGGCCTCCTCATTCAGATCCGTGACCTGCAAAATTAATTTGTCATTGAATACGAAATCAATGAATTTTTCCTTTTCCCAGTAATCAAAAGCTTTCTGGAACGCCCAGATCTGCTTGTTCCTTTTGCTGATGAAATCGAATGGGTTGGCAAGCGGGTTGAGATCTTCCTTACGGTAGTGGTTCAGGTACACCCTGTACATTTCCGCGTTCTTTTCCCGTTCCGTGAAAAAATCGGGCTTCTTATTGATGTAGTACATCAGCGAGTCCTGGTCTATGTCCCCACTGTCGTAATCCATATCCAGCACATAGAATCCTGCGAGCGTGCTTTTGGGAACACGCAGTTTGATGGTCTTGTACGTGATCTTCTGGATCTCGACCTGGTTGTCCGGAAAGACTTCCAGCTCGAAATTCCCGCTGCTGTCGGTCATCACAGCCTTATTGGTATGGATATTCACAATGTAAACCCCCAGTATAGGCAGCTTGCTTTCCGATTCCTGGACCCTGCCCTTCATAATGTTCTGGGCGTATGCACCGGGCAGAAAAGCGGATAACAGCGCTGTTATAATCGTGAAAAACAGGTGTTTGGTATATTTCATCAGCGTAAAATTACTTCAATTGTTCGTAAAAATCATTTTCCCTTGCACTTTCCCCGGCAACACGTGCAAATGAAAAATGTAAAATTTCAAATGCCCTCCTGTAAACGCGGTATGCGGCAATATATTTTAGTGACGTGGTACAAATTGATAACGCACAGGCTTATCTTATTGTTTGACTGCAGGGCTATCCCGGTAGCAGGTAAACCCGGAGCAGGGTCTTGACGATCTCTGCAGCTACCTGGCTGTCTGAGGTGTCCAGGTCCCAGGAAAAATCCGCGGTATGCTGTAAGCCGGGAGCCCGGACCATAATCTGCAGGCTTTTGTCCCGGCCCATTTTCAATGCCAGGTGGGGGATATCTTCACCGGGAACGGAGAGCCATTGGATGCGGTACCCGGCCAGCGCCTCCTTAAGCTCATCCGTACCGCCTTCCAGGTAGACCGGCAGACCGAGGTCGTTGTAAGGAAACAGCAGCGGGTAGGCCGTATAGAGCTCCGTAATGGCTGCCGTAAGGTCACTGATATAGTGTGCCAGTGAATCAGGACCAACGGCAGGATCCATATCTACCACATAGAATCCCGGGGCTGCACTTTCAGGGACACGCAACGGGATGGTATTGTACATTGCCTTCCGGATTTCGACCAGGTTTCCGGGGAAAGCTTTCAGTTCGAAATTGCCGTTGCTGTCGGTCATTACAGCTTCATTGGTATGGATATTCACAATATAGGCTCCCGGTACCGGCAGCTTGCTTTCCGTTTCCCGGACCCTGCCTTTCAGGATATCCTGGGCGTATGCACCGGGCGGGAAAGCGGGCAGCAGCGCTACCAGGATTGTGAAAAACAGGTATATGGTATATTTCATCAGCGTAAAATTACTTCAATTGTTCATAAAAAAATGCCAGACTGGACTGGTGCGGGGTGTGTCATCCTTTCCTCTAAACGCAGTAGGTGACGATATATTTTAGTGTAACGGCATAAAATGGGTATCGCAGCCTTCTGCTGCATTTGTCCGGCGGCGCACCTATTCCGGCAGCTGGTAAATATGGAAGAGCGCCTTAACCACCGACGCAGCCACCTGGCTGGTGGTTGTCTCTTTGCCCCAGGGGATATCCGTGGTGGCGTGCTGTAAGCCGGGAGCATTGACCGTGACCTTCACGCTTTTGTCCTGACCCGTGGTCAATACCACCGAAGGGGCGTCTTCACTGGGGGCGGGGAGCCATTCTATCCGGTAGGCGGCCAGCGCTTCCCTGAGCTCGTCTGTACCTCCCTGGAGATAGACCGGTAGCCTGAAGCCGCTGAAAGGAAACAACTGCGGGTAGGCGGTATAGAATGCCACAATATCGGCAGCCAGGTCTTTCTCTTCCGTACCGCCGGCTTTCCGGATATTAATGGTAAGCTCGAGGATCCGGGCACGGAACAGCTTTTCAAAATCATTGTCGATCCCCAGCGAGTTCAATTCCTCAACGAGCTTCAGGGCTTCATCATAATTCCCTTTTTTATAATGCAGCGAGGCCTGTACGTATTTGAAATAAGCGTGTATAGTATTCCGGGGATCTTTCTGCTCCTGCTCCTTGTAATATTTCAGGAAATAATTATGGCTCAGACCGTCCAGTCCCATAAGTATCTCATCCCAGGCAACGGTATTCTCCGTGGAGAAGAGCTTATAGACCACCTGCTCCCGTTCAGGGTTGTCCTTCAGGTGCAGGATGATCTTATACTTCTGGATGATGCTCTTGAACCAGTACCTGGCTGCCTTGAAAAGACCGGAGGGCTTATACCACCAGCCCTTATCGGAAAACCTGATCCACTTCAGCTGGTTTTTCAGTTCGTGGTAAGTGATGAGCGCGATGCTGAAATCATAATGCGTCTGCCCCAGCGTGGTGCCGATATGCACATCCTTGAAATTGGCGGCCTTTTTCAGGTAGGTGCCGGCGTCTTCGGTGTTACCGCCATAATTGAGCGCGCGGGTCAGCGCGATATTGTACCAGCCGTAGCCGGGAGTAGAGCCCACTTCCTTGATCATGGTGCGCATCATTTCAGCGGCCCGGGGAATATCATTTTTATAGACAAGCAGCATAGAGCTGTAATACGCCCACTCCTGCAGCTGCTTTTCCTGGTTGAACTCCTTTTGGGCGGCCTGGTAGCTTTCAAAGCCTGACTGGAAATTGCCCCGGATCATCTGCAGGTTCCCGTAATTATTATTGGAAAAATAAGGGGTATTGCGCATCAGCTCATAATAATGCAGCGCAGAGTCTATCTGTAAGCTGTATCCGTACAGGATAGCTTTATAGTGATAGACGGAATATTTCAGGTAAGTTTCATATCCCGGCTGCAGGAAATTGGCATTTAAAGGCTTGTCCTTCCGGATCTTCATCATGGCCGAATCCAGGTAGGCGTTGGCCAGTACTTCATTCTCCGCGATAGTATTTTTCAGGAATCCGAATTTTTCCGAGGTGTAAAACCTGTTGCGGTGCACCAGCCAGGCTTTGGTATCAAAGCTGCCGAATGCGCCTTCGTACTGGAGATTGTAGGCACCGAACCGGGCGGCTATCCGGAAAGCGCTGTCCGGGCGGTTGGTATAGCTGTAACAGTCTGTGAGGTGATGCGCAATGACGGAGAACTCGTAATGCAGGTTATATAAGGGGTAGTAGACGAAGATGTCCCCGGTCCTGGTCTTCAGGTATTTCTTATAATCTTTTTCCAGCAGGTCAAAGGCCTTGCGCAGGGAGGCAATGGCATTATTGAAGCCGATATAATCTGCCGCGTTCTGCTTGAGATATACGCCCTCTATCATCCAGGGAACATAATACAGGCTGTCCATGCGCTTGAGTTCCCTGGCAAGCGGCAGTGTGGCTGCTCCCAGGCTGCTCCATCCCGACTTGCGCTCCTCTATGGCATTCCGTACCGCGGCATTCCGGGGATGCTGTATTTCGGGGATATAGGCAGACTGCGCCTGCGTATCATAAGCGGTGATACAGCAAAATAATAAAATCCATATAAATGCGATCCTCTTCATCTCCTGTGACGGTTTCGTGTGCTTTACGGATTCAAATATAACATATTATTGCGGTTGTGCTTAAACAGAATTCTTTCCCTGTATGAATTAATCCGGCGAAATAAACCGAATTTTGCAGCGAGGTCCTTTATTTTTCTACAAACTCCTGATACGTGCCGGGTATTTATATTCATATTCCATTTTGTAAACAACGCTGCAATTACTGCAATTTCCATTTTTCCACACAGCTGCAGCATACTGCTAGCTTTATTGATGCCCTGAAGGTTGAAATGGCCTTACAGCGCCATTACCTGCCGCCGGGCTCCGTTAAAACCCTTTATGTAGGCGGCGGCACCCCTTCGATACTGACACCGGGTCAGGTAAGGGATATTTTCAGCAGCCTCGAAGCAACGCTGGAGGTGGATATCAGGAATATGGAGGAAGTTACTTTCGAGGTCAACCCGGATGACATCTCGGAGGCTTATCTCCGTGAGCTGAAAGATGCGGGTGTCAAAAGGCTCAGCATAGGCATACAGTCCTTTAAGGAGGCCGATCTCCGTTTTATGCACCGGGCTCATACGATGGAGCAGTCGCAGTACGCCATAGAAGCGGCTGTGAGCAGCGGTTTTGATAATGTTTCCATAGACCTCATCTACGGCATTCCCGGCCTGAGCCATGAAGAGTGGGTGGCACATATTGAAAAGGCGGTACGGTTCGGCATCACCCATATTTCAGCCTATGCGCTTACCGTTGAGCCCAGGACCCTGCTGGAACAGCAGGTGCGGCATCAGAAAGTTCCGCCGCTGGACGAAGAGCAGGCAGCCGTACAATTTGAATTGCTGGTCCGTACCCTGGCCGCGCATGGCTATGAGCAATATGAAATATCCAATTTCGCATTGCCCGGGCATTACGCCATACACAATACCAATTACTGGAAAAAAGAATGGTACCTGGGGCTGGGGCCTTCGGCCCATAGCTTTAACGGCAGCAGCAGGCAGTGGAATATTGCCAACAACGCGCTTTATTCAGGGTCCTTATTGCAGCGGGGGAAGCTGCAGCATGAAACCGAGCAGCTTACGGAGGCGGATAACTGGAATGAATATGTCATGACCGGCATCCGCACGATGTGGGGGCTGGACCTGCAATATATGAATGCTCATTTCAGGGAAAGCTTCCTGGAGCAGTTGATGAAGGATATTGTACCGCTGCAGGAGAAAGGATGGCTGGAAAGTACATCCGAAAGGATCGTGCTGACCCTGGAAGGAAAGCTGTATGCCGATCGTATTGCCGGGATGCTGTTCGTTTAAACAGAAACAGGATACCCATGGGATATCCTGTTAATATTTTTTTGAGCAAAAAAATTAAGCTGTTCTTGCAACTTTTACTTTTTTTGTCTTGCTAGGACGTACTACTCCGAAAGAACCTTTGGTCCTTTTCCCTTTTTTTGTACGGATATCGCCTCTTCCCATTTTTGAAACAGATTTTGTGAAAAAAAAATAAACGGTGCAAATATACAGGATCTGCCTGATAATTCAAAATAGCCGTCTGAAAAGTAAACAACCCTGTCATAGGGACTGAGTCGAAATATTGACAGGGTTGTTTATTTATATATCACATTTCGACAGGCTCCCTGGGACAGGGCAGGCGCAATGTAACAATATAAAGGATTTTCAGACCGCTTCTTTATTTTATAAAAAAGGTGCCGGTCATTATTTTTTACCGCCTATTTTGGTTGCAAACTCCTTACCTGCTTTAAAGCGTGGGACTTTGCGTGCTTTGATCTTGATCACTTCACCGGTCTGTGGATTGCGGCCGTTACGCGCGCTGCGTTCGGATACCGAGAACGTTCCGAAACCCACCAGAGTTACTTTATCACCTTTTTTCAGGGTTTTTACGACTGTTTCCATGAAACAATCCAAAGCTTCGTTCGCCTGGGTCTTGGTCAGGCCCGCTTTGGAAGCAATAGTGTCTACTAATTCTGCTTTGTTCATAACCGAATATTTAATTAATGATTAATTTTTTTAATGGATTACCAGAGCAAATATAGTTTACTTTTTTTCATATCCAAATGTTTTAACTGAAAAAGTTATGCACGAAATGTTGATAAATAAGGCCTTCCGGGGGCAAATGGTACTATCGCTGCCGTAAATACGGCCCTCCGGACAGGATAAGGGTGCGTCAATGCCTTTAAAATAAGCCTCAGCGGCAGACTGTTACATATTGTATCTGGAATTAGCTTATGTATAAGGTGCCGTTCACCCGTCTTTAAAGAGAGCCTGGCATTGTCCGGCATACGGCTGTCTTTTGGGTCGATACCGGAAAAATCCTTCTTCATATCCTTAAAGCTTGTTCTTCGGGCCGGGCAGCCATTTTACTATTCCTGCTGATCCGGGAACAATAAAAAAAATTTTGGAAATGTGAAACCGGCTGTCTATTTTCGCACTCCCATTTACATCTAAAGCGGGTGTGGTGAAATTGGTAGACACGCTAGACTTAGGATCTAGTGCCGCGAGGCATGGGGGTTCGAGTCCCTCCACCCGCACCGAGTGCATAACCCCCGCAGCATTGCGGGGGTTATTGAATTTTAAAAAATAAAAATACCAGATAAAAAATGGCAATCGTAACGCGTTCAAACATCGGTAATTTACACGATAAACTGACAGTAAAACTTTCTAAGGAGGATTACTTTGGTGCTTATGAAAAAGCATTGAAAAACTATAGTAAGAATGTTAACATTCCGGGCTTCAGAAAAGGAATGGTTCCTGCCGGCATGGTCAAAAAAATGTACGGCAATTCCATCATGATGGATGAAATACTGAGAGCTGCCAATAAGGAAGTGGACCAGTACCTGCAAAAGGAGCAGCCAAGCATCTTCGCCCAGCCGATCGCTATGCCCCTGGAAACGCTGAATGTCGATGTTAATAATCCTGCTGAGTTTGAGTTCGATTTTGAGATCGGGTTGAAGCCTGATTTTGAAATAACACCTTTACAGCATAAAGGCAGTATTACACGCTATAATATTATCATTGATGATAAACTGATCGACCTTGAGGTAGATAATATCCAGAAAAGGGCCGGTACGATTGAAAACCCGGAAACGCTGGAAAATGATACGGATATCGTTTATGCATCTTATGAGCTGGACGGAGAGCAATATGAGGATGCCGTATCTCTGGATAAGGCGCCATCCGTGCTGAAAGAAGCGCTCAAAGGCCAGAAGGCGGGCTTTACGCAGGAGATAGACCTGGATGCCCTGGCTGCAGAGGAGCTGGATGAAATGGCTGCCAATGTTTTCAAAAAGGATGCGTCGTCCCTGAAGGGTAAAAAAGCGGTTTTCACCCTGACAAAGGTCGGCAGGCTGATACCCCGTGAGCTGAATGAATCCCTTTTTGAAGAAGCGTTTCCCGGACAAGGCATTACAACCGAAGAAGCTTTCCGTGACCTGCTGAAGCAGGAGATCGGTAAGGAAGGCGCAAGGCTGACCAACGAGAAGCTGCAGAACGAAATTTTTGAAACGCTGGTACATGAGACCAAGATCGAGTTACCTGTTGCGTTCCTGAAGTCCTGGATAAAAAGAAGCGGTGAGCAGATCAAGACGGATGAAGAGGTGGAGAAGGAATATCCTTCTTTTGAGCACCAGTTGATCTGGACCCTGATCTCAGACAAGCTGATCAAGGAATATGATATCAAAGTGAGCATGGATGAAGTGCTGGCGGATATCAAAACCAAGGTGCTGACCTATTTCGGCGTAAACGGCAGCGATGAGGAACCGGAATGGATGGCCGAATACATGGATAAAATGTCAAAAGATACCAAAACCATTGACGAGGCTTACAGGAAATTATTATTCGATAAGCTGTTCTCCAAAATAGCAGAGGTGATAGAAGTAAAAGAAGAGCAGGTAACGGGAGAAGAGTTTGGTAAGATTCCGAATAAATATCATCAGCATTAAGATAAACCGGTAAGGTGAAAAGCTGTAAAGCCAGGTTGCTTTACAGCTTTTTTATTGAAAGCGCCGATACTTTTGCAGGTATGGAACCGGTCGGAATGGGTATTGTTTTAATTACAGGCTATTTATGCACTATTTCTATATTTTCATTACAGGCTTCTTCGCGGCTGTGGCGGGTACTGCGCCTCCCGGCCTGCTTAATATGACCGCGGGTAAGATAGCGTATGAATACAGCAGGGAAAAAGGGGACCGCTTCATAATCGGCTCGGGCATTATTTCCATGCTATACTGCTTTATTGCCACCCAGTTCTCTTTTTATATAGATACGCACCCTGATTTCGTGATGGGTCTTTATAAGGCCGCCGCGGTGATATTCGGCATACTGACCGTCTATTTTTTCCTGAAGGGCAGGTATGAAAACCGTCAGATCGCAGCGCCGCAGGTGGAGCGGAATAATTTCCTCATTACCGGGATCTTCCTGTCCATGCTCAATATCCTTCCCATTCCTTTCTATACGGCGACAGCATTGTTGCTGGCCAGCAACCGCCTTTTCCATTTCACCATGACAGAGATGCTCGTGATGATCCTGAGCGTGGTGGCAGGCACCGTGTTTGTGCTTAAGCTCTACGCGATCTATTATCCCAGGATCATTGAAAGGCGTTCCAAGGTAGAAGGAAAGAAGGAGATCAACACTAATTTTATCGTAGCCGCCGTTACATTGCTGGTAACATTAACGGCAATTTTAAAGATATTATTTACAACCCGATAATATTATATTTTTCTCCCCGTTATCCTTTATATACGTAATTATTATAATTTTGCATTGTAAATAGAATTGAATGAAAAAGAGCATTATCTCCCTGTTCACTATCCTTGCCGTGCTGCTGCTGGCATCCTGCTCTAAAAAAGAGGATGTCTGTACCATCAATGCGCCTGAAGTGCGGCTGGAACAGCAGGATGAGTTGAAAGCGTATATTGAAAAGAATCATCCTGATGCGGTGTACCATTCCCGCGGCTTTTATTATGAGATCATTGCGGAAGGTAATGCGCGGCAGGCGCCCGATGCCTGCTCAGAGGTCCGGGTCAACTACTCGGGAACCTTGTCGGATGGTACGGAATTTGATAAGGCCACCAATGTATCATTCAATCTCAGGACCCTTATTCCAGGGTGGAGGCTCGCATTGCCGCTCATCCGGGAGGGAGGGATCATCAATATAGTATTGCCTGCGGACCTGGCTTACGGAGATGCGGGTATTGATAATATCATTCCCAAAGGAGCCATTACCGTATTCAAGATAGAGCTGCTTGAAGTCCGCTGACCCACCTTATAAATTATATTACAGACAAGCATATGAAGGCTATACAAGTATTGGATAAAGCATTCGTGCCGTTTATCACGGCATCGGAAATAGACCGGAAAATACAGGAAATCGCAGACAGGATCAATAAAGCGTATAGCGATAAGAATCCCTTGTTCATTGCTGTCCTGAACGGCTCCTTCATGTTCGCTTCAGATTTATTTAAAAAAATAACGATCCCCGCACAGATATCTTTTATTAAGCTGGCTTCCTATAAGGGAACCACCAGCACAGGGAATGTCATTACAGCGATCGGGCTGGACGAATCCCTGAAAGACCGCCATATCATACTGCTGGAAGATATCATTGATACCGGTAAGACGCTCAGCGAATTCCTGCCGCAGCTATGGAACCAGGCGCCCGCTTCCCTGAAAATTGCCGCCCTGCTTACCAAGCCGGAAGCGCTCCGGCATGAAGTGCATGCGGATTATACCGGGTTTGAAATAGAGAACAGGTTTGTTCTGGGCTACGGCCTTGATTATGACGGCTACGGCCGTAACCTGCCTGAGCTATACCAGCTGAAGCCTTAGGACAGGCTTTAAATAGGCATTTGTAAGTCTCCGGGGACGGTACGGGAGAGCAATGCTGCATCAGGTAAAGGTTATTCACAGCATGATATATATTCCGTAAGTTCTCTCGGCCCGGAGCCTGGCCGCTCTGACATTTCCGCTACCCATTGTTAGCTGCTTCCTGCTCTTTTTCCAGCTCAAAGATGGTAATCTCGGGCCGGACATTGAACCTTACCTGCCACAGGTGGCCCAATGCGCGGTTAATATAAAGTGTCCTGTTGGCGGCCAGCCCGATCTTGCCGGATGTGTAGCTCCTGTTCTTTACGGGCAGCATCGGCGGCGGCAGGAACGGCGGCTTGCACTGCCCGCCGTGGGTATGTCCGGACAGTATCCAGCCTTCATATCCGTTCCATATATCCAGGTCGCATACATCAGGGTTATGGCATAACAATATGGTCGGCCTGCTGCTGCTGTAATGATCCATGACCTTTTCAGGGTGAAAATTCGTTCCCCAGTAATCATCCAGGCCGATGATCTGCAGGTCTTCTATGGTGGTGTGCGCATTCCTTAGCACCTGTATGCCCCTGCTGCTGAGCACCTGTGCGATACGGTCTGCCACTTCCGGCTCTTTCCAGTTGTTGCCGTAATCATGATTGCCGAGAATGGCTGCTGTGCCGAAGTTGCCCTGTACTGCATGATCCATCACGTCTTCCAGCAACTCATACAATACCTTGCCTTCATGGGTGCTGACATAATCCCCTGTATAAACTACCCAGTCAGGCCGGAAAGCGCCTGCTTTACGGAAGGCCTCTTTTATAAAACCGGGGTCAAACCGCCTGCCTATATGGATATCGCTTATCTGCATCAGCTTTTTGCCGACCAGGTGATCCGGCAGATGCCTGACAGGCATTTTCATATGTACAAATTCCAGCCAGAAAGGCTCTACCTGCCAGGCATAGAGGCTCCCAAGCACACTGAAGCCTGCCAGGCCTTTAAGGGTATAAGAAAGAAATGTTCGTCGTTTCATAAGCAATATGCAGTAATGAACGTAGCAAAGGGCTGATTTATTGGGGCGACGCGCAAATTATTGCCGGAGAGCAGGCTATTGGACTGGATGACGGTGCTGATGGTAGTCGGGACAGGATTTTCAATGTGCATTTTTAATAACTTTGGGCTTTAACTTTAAATGAAAATCGGTTATGGAAATAGGAGTAGGCATGTTCGGGGATATTGCGTCCCCGCTGGTATCAGGTAAGCCGGCATCCGCAGGGCAAAGAATACAGGAGCTGATCCGTGAGATACAATACTGTGACGAGGTGGGGCTTGATGTATTTGCCATGGGCGAGCATCACCGTCAGGATTATGCGGTGGCGGTACCCAATATTATACTGGCCGCCGCCGCGGGCATTACGCAGCACATCCGGCTGTCAACAGGGGTGACCGTTCTGAGCTCTTTTGACCCGGTCTTGCTGTACGAGGAATTTGCCGCCATAGATCTTATTTCAAAAGGCCGCGCGGAGATCATGGTCGGGCGGGGGAGCTTTATTGAGTCTTTCCCGCTGTACGGGTATTCGCTGTCAGACTATGATGGCTTATTTGAAGAGAAGCTGGACCTGCTGCTGAAAATCAACCGGGAAGACCCCGTAAGCTGGTCCGGTAAATACAGGGCGCCGCTTGATAAGCAAAAGGTATTCCCGAGGGCCTTTCAGCCCGAGCTGCCGGTATGGGTAGCGGTGGGCGGTACGCCGGCCTCCGTGGAGCGTGCCGCAAGGCTGGGACTGCCCCTGATCGTTGCTATCATAGGCGGGCAGCCGGAGCAATACAAACCGCTGTTTGAATACTATAAGGAGCTGTATACCAGGCATGGCCATCCCCCGGAACAGATGCAGATAGGCATTCATGCGCATACCTTCGCGGGAGAGGACAATGAAGAAGTGGCCCGGAAGTATTTTCCTTATTATGCCGCCCAGATGAACAATATAGGCAGGGACAGGGGATGGCCGCCCTATACCAGGGAGCAGTTCGATTATGGCAGGAGCATGGCTGGTCACCTGCTGGTAGGAGATGCCAACCTGGTGGCTGAGAAGATATTGCAGCTAAAGGAGATCGGTTCCCTTACCCGGTTTATCGCGCACCTGGATGTGGGCGGACCGGATCATAAGGATATGATGAAGGCTATTGAAATACTCGGCACCAAAGTATTGCCGCAACTGAAGCATGGCTGAGCAATGCCGGTTGCGTAAGCCGGCGGCAGATCATACGGTGAAAGCGATGCTTTACCGGCTTTGAAAAGCGACCCTGATGCTCCCGGGATATGCGTAACACCCCGGGTTTTCAGGGTCGTTCTTTGTCCGGAATGAACATAAACTATAAGATTATTGTAATTTTGCCATTATTACACAAGAAGCATTTTTAATTATAATTGACATTGGTACATACATATCCGGAACAAGCTGTACAGCAGTTGGAATTTGATAAGATCGTGGGTTTACTGGAAAAGCACTGCCGTTCAGATGAAGCCAAATACAGGGCTGCACATCTGCGTTTTCATACCCGCCTGGAATATTTGCAGCAGGAATTGGAGCAGACACTGGAATTTAAAGGCTCCTTATCTTCCAGCGATATATTTCCTATAGATTTTGTAAAGAATATAAAGAAAGAGCTGAAGCTGCTGAGCATTCCCAATGCCGTCCTGAAGGGCAGCGACCTGAATGCTTTACGTTTGCTTACCCTCAATATAAGGGATATCCATCTCTGGTTCAAGCGCCAGGGAAATATTTACCCGCACCTGTGGAAGGTGGTGGAGGGCGTGGAATACAATAAAGATATCCCGGCCCTTATCCAGCCTGTCGTGGATGACAACGGGAACGTCAGGGACAATGCCTCGCCGGAGCTGCTGCAGATACGGAATGAGCTGCAGGGCGCCCGCCACCGGCTGCGGAAGCTCTTCGAAGGAGTAGTGCGCAAGCTCGCGAAGCAGGGATACCTGGCGGATATCACCGAGAGCTTCCTGAACGGGCGGAGGGTCGTAGCGGTAGGTGCCGAGCACAAAAGGATCGTTAAGGGTATCTTTCACGGGGAAAGCGACAGTGCCCGGACCGTCTTTATAGAGCCGGAAGAGACGATCGCCCTGAATAACGAGGTGGACGCTCTGGAGCGTGATGAGAAAAAAGAGGTGTATAAGGTGCTGGCATCCGTCACCGCGCAATTATCAGTCTATCATCCTTTATTTACAGCATACTACAGGGTGATCAATATCTATGACTTCATCAGGGCCAAGGCGCTGCTGGCCACAGATATGAATGCCAATATGCCGGTCCTGCAGAATGAGCCGCAGGTAAAGCTGGTGGACGCGTATCACCCGCTGCTGTACCTGTATAATACGGCGCAGCAGAAGGTGACCGTACCGCTGACCCTGGAGCTGAACAAAAAGCAGCGTATCCTCATCATCTCAGGACCCAATGCCGGCGGTAAGACCGTAGCCATGAAGACGGTAGGCCTGCTGCAGCTGATGCTGCAGTCCGGGCTGCTTATCCCGGTGAATCCCATTTCTGAAATGGGCATCTTCAGGCAGATCATGATACATATCGGGGACACACAGTCGATAGAGAATGAGCTGAGCACCTATAGCTCCCACCTTAAGGATATGAAATTTTTCCTGGAAAATGCCAATGGCAAGACCCTGTTCTTTATTGATGAGCTGGGCGGCGGTACGGATCCCAACCTGGGCGGCGCGTTTGCCGAGGCTATCGTGGAAAGGCTCTCCTATAAGAACGCCATAGGTATCATCACTACGCACTACCTGAACCTTAAGGTGATGGCAGGCAAAGTAGGCGGTATCATCAACGGCGCCATGAACTTTGACGAGGACAGGCTGGAACCCCTTTATAAACTCACCATAGGCAAACCGGGCAGCTCCTATACCTTTGCCATAGCGCAGCGCAGCGGCTTGCCGCACGAAGTCATCAGCCGGGCGCAGCAGCTCACCGACCGCGGGCACTTTAAGCTGGACAAGATGCTGCACCAGGCGGAGCGGCAGACCGTAAGGCTGGATGATAAGGAGGAGCAGCTGAATAAGCTGATCAGGATGTACGAGGAAAAAAAGGCGGAATACGAAGAGCTGACGGACAAGGAACGGCTTAAGCAGCATTACGCTACGCTTAAGCTGCAGAACAAGATCAAAAAGGAGGAGCTGGACTACCTGAGAGATACCGAAAGGAAATTCAAGCAACTGGTAACGGAATGGAAGAAGGCTTCCGATAAGCAGGAAGTGATCAGGTCGGCAGAGACCCTGCTTTTCAGGCGGAAGCAACTGAAAGAGCAGGAGGCGGCAGCCCAGAAGGCAGACCGGATGTACATAGTCACCGGGAAGGTGCCTAGGCCGGGAGACCTGGTGAGGAACATACACAATCACCAGGTAGGAACGCTGGAATCGGTGGACGCCAATAAAAAAGGAATGGTCAAGATCAATAAGCTCTCCTTTAATGTGCAGATGAAGGACTGGATCGCCGTAGAGCGCAACCTGAAAGCGGGTAAATAGCTTTTTGGTAATTCTTTCCTGTCCTTTCCTGAAACTTAATTATCTTGCGTTTTCTTTAACAAATACCTATGTATACCTATTTTAAGACAATCCTGCTGCTGTGCATGGCCTGCCTGATGATGCCGGGCGTGCAGGCACAATACCCGTACCTGAAGAATGCTTTTGAAGCCTATAATGATTCGCTGTTTGAGAAAGCGCTGGAAATGAGGCAAAAGAATGATGATGTGGAAGCGTTGAACTATTTGGACAGGATCAATACCGGTGTGCCTTATTATGCGACTATCCTGGATATGAAGATCAATATACACCGTAAAATGCTCAATTATCCTGAAATGGAGAAGCTCTCCGGGACGTTGAGATCATTGGGCGGCGGCCATGTGAGAAGGGCTAGTATTACAGATGCGTATCTTGCGCAGCGCAATGCCGATTTCGGAAAAGCGCTGGAATTGCTGGACCGGAATCTGGAGACGGCACCGCATACGGATTATATGTCATTACTGTGGAAAGCCATGGTACTGTATAAGGCGGAGCGTTATGATGAGGCCGTGCCTGTTCTGGAAAAGTTTGTACTGGACTGCTTCTCTTATGCGGAAGGGCATTGGTACCTGGGTGAATGCTATTTAAGGCAGGGCCGTATCTCGGAGGCTTTACTGGCATATGCCACGGGCGCTATGTTCGCAACATCCGCTAATATTGATGATTTTGGCAGGCGACTGAACCAGCTGGGTGATGTTGATAATGAGGTGCTGAAATTTTTCGGAGCGGCGGCTGCTAAAAATACATTTACCGCTTCCGATAAGCTGCTGGTGTCCAAAGTAGCGCTTAACAGCCAGTTGAAGCTGGATATTGATCTGCCGCTGTCTTGGCTGAAGCAGTTGAAGCTCATTGTGGAGGAAAATAATGTAAAAGACGCGAAGGATATAAGTCACCAGTTGTATCTGAACTTTTTTCAGCAGCACCTGATCCCGGATCTGCAGCTATACCCGTTTATCATATATTATGGTAAGAATGACAAGGTGACCGCCTTTATCAATGACAGCAAAAAATATAAGGCGACTGTAACGGCCGCGCGCAGCGTATTGGTCCGGGAAGGCCTGATGATCAGCGGCACCCGCATCCTGGACGCGGCAGAGCGTGCCGGGAAAGATAAAGTGCAGCATATGGTCTATTACCATAACAATCTGGAGACAGAAGGCTTCCGCGAGATCTTCCTGGAAGTTCCTGTCAGCGTGCCTGACTTGTTCCAGGAAAAATTCCAGGGAAAAATGCTGGAATACATGGATGGATATCTCAGGCGGGAACATGATGTTACCACCGGGAATGCAGCATTGTACTATTACGGATCCGAGCAGGTGCATAAAAAATGGGTATACAGCGCTCCCAAGGATTACCGCTTTTTTGCTTATACCAGCAACGGCATTAAAATAATGGATGAGCAATATCGGGATGGCCAGCTTACCGATCTGCTGCATTATTATCCTACCGGCCAGCTATATCGGCATACGGAGCGGGACAGCGATGGCTATAAGAACGTATTTTACTATCCGCATGGCCCCGAGAAGCTGATCAATATTGTCAGGATGCCGGGATATGACATGGATACATTGATCACCAGGTATGATATCAATGACTCCTTAAAGGAGCTGATGGTAAGGGATAATAAAAATGAGCTGATCCTGAAACATATGTATATGGGCGATACGAGGTATGAATATAAATATTATACGGATAATAATATGCAGATGCGCATGTACAGGAAGGGGCAATTATTATTTGAAAGGAAAACTGACGGTAAAGGCGTACTGGAGGAAAAGGAATATTACCTGAACGGACAACTGAAGAAAGAGCTGGTACAATATAAGGATGTTTTTACGGAACAGGACCTTAAGCTTTACAGGAAAGACGGCTCTCTATACGGCACGGTCAACTATCATGGAGGCAAATTGAACAGCGGTTACATGCTATCTCCCGGCGGAGATACGTTATGGATGGCTTTCAGGCAGCAGGACAAGGACGCGCTTAAGGTCTATGATGAAATGGGGTTCCTGGATTACACCATACAGCTGGGTTTTGACGGAAGCCTTTTCCCGGAAATGAACTATTACTATGCCAATGGCAAAATAAAGGAATACCGGACCCGTGATGCCAACGAAAAAGACAAGCTTTTTACGGAAGTTGAGGAACGTTTTCTGAGCGGCAATCCTAAGGTGGCCATAGAGGTGCTGGAAGGGACCGGGAATATGCTGACCCGGTACTATTATGCCAATGGAAATGTCAGGGCCGAATACCTGACCTTTGATAATGAATCGCTGGAAGAGGTGAAGTTCTTCTATATCAACGGGCTGCCGGACTTCAGCGGGCAGAGGGATAAATATTTCGGATATTACGGGGATATATACAGCTACGGCAGGGATGGGCGCGTTTCACAAATAAACAGCAAGGAAAATGAATGCCTTGTCACTCACCGGTCGTTCGTGAATGGCAGTCTCCATTATCAGAAAACTTTGGGGAAAGGGACGGATACCCTTATCCTGTACGACAGGAGCGGCCAGCAAAAGGGTTATCGTGTGTACAGGAATGGCGTATTGTACGGCAAGAGTGAAATGTTCTATAAGAGCGGAGCGCCTGAAGAGGTTGTCTTTTACAAAGAAAACGGGGAAAAAGATTCCATCGCCAGCTACTATCCCAACGGGGTGATCAGGAGAACGGTGAAGTACGACCATGCCGGCAGGGCACAGGAAACGGGCTATGAAGTTTCAGGCATATTGTCCAATTACACCGTCAGCGGCAACGGAGAGGATACCAAAACCTATGTGTTTGCCGGGGGGCTGAAGCTGATGGTCAGCAAGAAAGAGCAGCACCTGGATGAAATGGCAGTGATACAGGACAAGGATACGCTTTTTTATGCGCAACTTCATAACCAGGGCCTGGTGCAGGCCATATGGAGGAATGAAAAGAATGTGCTGGAAAGCAGGGTGGTGGCTCCCGGGGATAAAATGCTCACTATATATCATACCAATGGTAAAAAAGCGCTGTCGCTGCCGCTGGACAAATACGTTATCTCGGGTGATATGGTCTTGTATTACAAGTCCGGCATTCCGGCAGTGAAATCCCAATGGAAATACAATATGCTCCATGGCGGGCATTCCTGGTATAATGCCGCAGGTAAGCTTATCGAGGAGCAGTTTTATGAATACGGAAGGGCTTCGAAAAGCTATAAATTCTGGGATGATGCCGGCAAGCTGCTGATAGAGGGCATCAATTACGGCACTCCAAATGAAATATGGAAATACTGGGACGCAAAATCCCGGCAGATGGTAGAAGAAGATTTGGTGAATTAAAATATTTTTTATACCTTTGCAACCTGGGTTAAAATAAAAGGTACCTTTCAGGATGTTTATCCGAGCCGGAACTACTCAAATCTACAAAAAAGGAGGTATATACAGTATGTTAATATTAGATGCAAAAGATTGCGAAAACATAGACAAGGCACTTAAAAAGTACAAGAAGAAATTTGAGAAGTCCCGTACTTTGAATCAGTTGCGTTCCCGTCAGGCGTTCACCAAGCCGTCTGTCGCTAAACGTACACAAAAATTAAAAGCTATCTATAAGCAACAGATCCTTTCAGGAAAAGTAGAGCTGTAAATATTTTTTTAATAAAATATGTGTTAAGGGATATGGACAAATCGTCCATATCCCTTATTTTTATGCCTGACAACATCAGGAAGTGCAGCATGAATATTGCCATAGTAATAGCGCAGTTTAACAGGTATATCCGGTATGAAAAACGGATGTCCTCCCATACATTGCTGGCTTACAGCGAAGATATCAGCTCCTGGTATAACTACATAACCGCCCAGTACGGCCTGGAAACAATGGAGGAAGTACAATTGCTGCATCTGCGTTCCTGGCTGATCATGCTGCTGAATGAGCAACAACTGCAGCCTGCATCCGTTAAGCGTAAGATATCCAGTCTCAACTCTTTTTTCAAATACGCGCTGAGGCAGGAGATCATTACTAAGAATCCCGCCAGGCTTTTACAGGTTCCCAAAGTGCCGGTCCGTTTGCCTCAGTACCTGGAAGCCGGCCAGGCGGCCGCCCTGGCCGATGCTGTTGCAAAAGAAGAAGAGGTTGGGAGCTGGAAAGAACGTACAGATCAACTGATCCTTGACCTGCTCTACCAGACCGGGATACGGCGGTCGGAGCTGCTCGGGCTCCGCCATATGGATATAGACTGGCAGAAAAAGGAGATCCGGGTACTGGGAAAAAGGAATAAGGAACGCATAGTGCCGATAGGGGACAGCCTGCTGGAGTCGATCAGGAATTACATAAATTTTAAATCTCCTGAGCTTTGTAATTCCGGGGAAAAATTATTAACTTTAAAGACAGGGCGCCCGGTAAGCACAACCTATGTTTACAGGGTCGTTCACAAATACCTGAGTGCGGTTACGACACTTAAGAAGCGGAGCCCGCATATATTGCGGCATACCTTTGCCACTCAACTGCTGAATAACGGGGCGGATCTGAGTGCCATACAGAAACTATTGGGACATGAAAGCCTGGCTGCCACCCAGGTCTACACTCATATTAATATTGAAAAACTAAAAGATATATACAGGCAAACACATCCGAGAAGCTCAGAATAATATTTAGACAATTTAATTCTTTCACTTTAAAATTTTAAAGGCTATGAACGTACAAATTCAGTCAGTAAATTTTGATATTGATCAAAAGCTGATGGAGCACATTGAGAAAAAGATCGATAAGCTGAATACCTTTCACGATAAGATAACTAGCGTAGAAGTATATTTAAAGCTGGATAGCTTGGGACAGAAGGTAAAAGATAAGGTTGCGGAAATAAAGGTGTATATTCCAAGTTGTTCCCTTTTTGCCAAACATGAATCCAAGGTGTTTGAAGAGTCTTTCGACCTGGCCCTTGATTCTATGGTAGCCCAGATCAAAAAAAGTAAAGAGAAAAGAAGAGCCTGATATCGTGCCGAATGTTTTAAGAGGCTGTCCAAAGCGGACAGCCTCTTATTATTTTTATCAATATTCCGTTATGGGTAACAGTCTGCTCCGTTGTCGGTATGCTTTACCAGCAAGCCACAGGAGCGCCGGGAAGTGTACCGGAGTCCTGTTTATTTGAACTGCTCATCCAGTATAGAATGGGGAACCGCGTTCTTATGGGTATCAATACGGCTCCTGTCAAATGGTATATGAGCGGATTTGTTGGGGTGCGGCAGGGCGGGGGCGATTGTATCGCTATGTGTGTTAACGCCGGTTCCTGACAGCGCCTCGCTGTAAGCCATGGAATCCAGCAGGCGTTTCTCTGTATTGGCAAAAGAATCCAGGTGTACCTTTACGGCTGAATCTACCTGCGATTTTGTATAGCCGCCTGTCTGTACTTTGGTACAGGATGCCAGGAACAGCAGGATAGCAGTGAAGGTATATGATACTATTGGCTTCATAAAAGGGTAAAAAGAGTTTCTGATCTGCATAATTAACGAATTTTCCGTTGTTTTCGCCTGTCTTTCCGGTAAAATAGTAACCTGTTAACTTTTACGGATTATATCCGGCGGCGGCAGGAGCTGGTGATCATTCCCCGCTAAATGCGGTCAGGCAGGATGAGCATAAGAAATTTTCTACCGGGCTGATATTCAATGGCCGGCAGCCTGTTTTCAGTCATGTTATTGTCAGATTAATCATATCTATATATAAGTCGTTCATTTGTTTTGTACGCTACTCTTGCTATATTTACAAATATATGTTTAAAAACACATGCAATCGGGCTTCTGTGGTATAGATGTTATGGAGATGTAATATACATTGGCAAATTTCATATAACACGGGAAGCTATATATGTTTGTGCGCATTACCTGAAATTTCTGTTTATTTTAAAATTTATACATCCGATATGAGTACAAATTCTACTACTATTACTTCAGGAAGCAAACCATGGCTGCAGGTCATCAGGATTTTTGTCGGGCTGCTGTTTATATTTTCAGGGCTTATCAAGGCCAATGATCCTTCAGGCCTTTCTTTCAAGATGCAGGAGTTCTTTAGCCTGTGGGGTATGGGCGCTATGAACGACTATTCCATGATCTTTTCCATCATTGTCATTACGTTCGAGATCATTGCGGGTGTGGGCATACTGATCGGTTTTGCATTCAACGCATTTGCATTCCTGGTACTGCTGCTGATGCTGTTCTTTACCTACCTTACCGGCTTTGCGGTATGGCATGAATATACTACGGGAAAGCAACTGGCCTGCGGCTGTTTCGGTGACTGCATCCCGCTTACGGCCACCCAGAGCTTCTGGAAGGATATTATCCTGCTGGTCCTGGTGATACTGCTGCTGGTCTACAGGAAAAGTATCCGTCCGCTGTTCCGGATCAGGGCCGCGGTGATCCTTATGGTAGTGGTGACCGGCATATCACTGTTCCTGCAGTGGTACCCTTTGCGCTATCTGCCGTTTGTGGATTGCCTCCCTTATAAGGTGGGCAGTAATATTGCAGAGAAGATGCAGGTGCCCGAAGGAGCCGAGCCGGATGTGTATGAAACCACCTATTTCTATAAAAATCTGAAGACAGGGGAGCGCAGCGAGTTTTCCCAGGACGAGATGCTGGAAAAGAACCTCTGGCAGGATACTCTGACCTGGTCATTTGATACAGCCTACACCGTTCTGGTTAAGAAAGGCAACAGCACGCCCGAAATAATAGGTTTTAAGCTGGTGAGCTTTGAAGATGAAGACCAGACACAATATCTCTTATCTCATCCGAAGCCGGTATTCCTCTGGTTTGTGAGGGACGTGAACACCGCTACGGACGAAAATATAGACCATGTGCGTAATCTTGCCCGGCTGTGTGACCAGAACGGTATGGAGTTCTTTATGATCACCTCCAACAGCCAGCAGGAAACAGATGCGTTCCTGATCAAACATAAGCTGGAGCTGTATACGGCAGTGCTGGATCCTACCACCAGCAAAACCGCCGTACGTACCAATCCCGGTATGATGCTGCTCAGGCAGGGTACTATCCTGGGTAAGTGGAGCTATAAGAACTATCCTAAATCCTTTACCGTTTCGGGGAATGATATCAAGCTGCAATTCTGATAGTTAAAGTAAATTCCTGCTTACATAAGCAATCGGCTTTCTAAAAGCAAACAACCCTGTCATATTGAGCTTAGTCGAAATATTGACAGGGTTGTTTATATATATTACACCCTTCGACAAGCTCAGGATGACACAATAGGCTTAATGTGACATGACAAGCGGCTTTTCTGAAAAGCAAACAACCCTGTCATATTGAGCTTAGTCGAAATATTGACAGGGTTGTTTATAATAGCACACCCTTCGACAAGCTCAGGGTGACACAATAGGCTCCATGTGACACGACAATCGGCTTTCTAAAAGCAAACAACCCTGTCATATTGAGCTTAGTCGAAATATTGCCAGGGTGGTTTATATATAGCATGCCCTTCGACAAGCTCAGGGCGACACAATATGCTCCATGTGACACGACAATCGGCTTTCTGGAAAGCAAACAACCCTGTCATATTGAGCTTAGTCGAAATATTGACAGGGTTGTTTATATATAGCACACCCTTCGACAAGCTCAGGGTGACACAATAGGCTCAAGGTGACATAACAAGTGGCTTTCTGAAAAGCAAACAACCCTGTCATATTGAGCTTAGTCGAAATATTGACAGGGTTATTTATATATAGCACACCCTTCGACAAGCTCAGGGCGACACAATAGGCTTAATGTGACATGACAATCGGCTTTCTGAAAAGCAAACAGCCCTGTCATATTGAGCTTAGTCGAAATATTGACAGGGTTGTTTATATATAGCATGCCCTTCGACAAGCTCAGGGTGACACAATAGGCTCAGGGCGACACGATAAGAGATTTTTTAGGTATCTCCTTGTTATTCTAAATGCTCCGTTGTTGGTGTGCCTGAGCCAACAATAAAAGAAGATGCCCTCTGTTTTTACAGGCTTTGCGCATCCTTTAAAAACTGTGCCAGGCCGAGGTCGGTCAGCGGGTGTTTTAAGAGCCCTGTGATGGAACTCAGCGGGCAGGTAACGATATCGGCACCGGCTTCAGCGCATTTTACAATGTGCAGTGGTGTGCGGATAGAAGCTGCCAGGACCTCGGTCATATAGCCCTGCGCGTTATATATATTCACGATCTGCTGTATCAGTTCCACACCATCCCAGTTGCTGTCATCAATACGGCCTATGAAAGGGCTGACCATAGTAGCGCCGGCTTTGGCAGCGAGTATGGCCTGTCCGGCGGAAAACACCAGGGTACAGTTGGTGGAGATACTGTTGTCCGAAAACCATTTGATAGCTTTTATCCCGTCTTTGATCATAGGGATCTTTACTACTATATTTTCGTGTAGGGCTGCCAGCTTTTTACCTTCTGCCACCATCCCTTCAAAGTCAGTTGAAATAACCTCAGCACTCACCGGCCCATCCACGATATTGCAGATGTCCACGTAATGCTGCATAATGGCGTCATGTCCTTTGATGCCTTCTTTGGCCATTAACGAAGGATTGGTAGTGACACCGTCCAGGATGCCTAATGCGTGCGCCTCCTTGATCTGGTCAAGATTTGCCGTGTCGATAAAAAATCTCATAAAATATGTCAGTAAATATGTTTGGGGGTAAAATATACTGCAAATATACTAAGATGGAATAACGAAAAAAAGAAAGGAAGAAAGTTAATGTCAACTTTGAAGCAAAAAAAAGTGGCAAGTTACTTACATCGCACCGCTACAACCGAATATCCTTGCTGCATTCCTGCCCTGGGGAGGTTCTTCAGGAGCTGGTCGTATAAGACTTGCCGCTGCGAAATTATTCATAATAATATAAACTTCCAAAAATAAGTTACTTTTTTTCCAGGTCGCTTACTATTACGGGGTGTACGAAGTGGTCAATGGGGTGCTTGTAGCGTATAAGGTCTCTTATGAGCGTGGAGCTGACGGTGGCGAACTGGGCGCTGGATGTGAGAAAAAAGGTCTCTATCTCCGGCGCTATGACCCTGTTCATATCGGCAATGGCCCGCTCGTACTCCAGGTCGGTAGTGGTCCTGATGCCTCTCAGGATGGTACGCGCCCCGATGTCCCTGGCAAAGTTAATGGTCAGCCCTTCATAGAAAACCGCTTCTATCTTGCTGTTGCCCTTAAAGATCTCATGAATGTGCGCCATACGCTGCTCCGTGGTGAACATCGTCTGTTTGTTGGTATTGACGCCGATGCCTATCACCAGCTTGTCAAAGAGATATACCGCCCGGTTGACAATGTCAATATGACCGTTGGTAATAGGGTCGAAAGTGCCGGGAAATAAACAAACGGATGCAGCCATAAACAGTGATATATGTAAGTGAAAAACAAAGATAACTGATTTCCGGAGCCGGCAGGTAAAAATATTTTTTGAATTAATATTCAATTTTCATTTTTTTTACTCTAAATTTAGCCTTTAATTTAACTTTATATTATTGATTTGAAACTTTATACAACTCGAAACAGCATATGAGAAAAATTCTTTCCACACTTTCGTTCGCCACTCTTATTGCAGTGCAGGCCAATGCTCAGAATATCTCTTTCAGTCCTGAAATCGGTCTTACTTATAATACGATATCACATACTGTGAACGCGGAAAAAAGAACTACGGGCTACCAGTTCGGGTTCCGTACGGGTTGTATGGCCGATTTCCAGTTCGGTGGTCATTTTTCCCTGAACCCGGGTGTAATATTAAACCTGAATAATGGCGGTAACAGCTATGCTGAAGGCCATTCTTATACTGGTTCCAATATCCCCACCAGCTTCAGTGACGACCGTACCTATCATTTGCATTACCTGTCCGTTCCGGTATATCTTGTATATAAGACTTATAATGACTATAACGAGCCGCATTGGATGTTCGGTATAGGACCTTCCGCTAATTTTGCCATCGGAGGCAGGTACAAGCAGGAGTATAAGGAAGTCAGCCACGGCAGGACCTCCGTTCAGCGGTATAACTACAGCATGCCGTTTGGTAACAACGCCAGGTTTGACAGGGCAAGAGGATTTGACCTCGGCGCCAATGTATTTATCGGCTACCAGATGTCCAGCGGCTTTTATTTCAAGGCGCAATACGGCCTGGGATTGCTGAACATTGCACCGCAGGGTAATGCCAATAATTCCCTGAGGAATTCGGGCGCTTCCGTATCTGTAGGATTCAAATGGCTGACGATCAGGAAAAATCCCTGGTCTTAATATCTGACGATATCACAGGGGCATATCATTATTGAAAGCTGCTCCGCATACAATATAAAAGCGACCCTTCCGGAAGGGTCGCTTTGTTGTTTATTTATATAAAGGTCTTGCGCCGTGGCGGTGCTGTTTGCCAATGGTCGGGTACAGGATACGCCCGGAGACGTTGCTTCGCTGTTGATGCTCCATCAGCAATTAGGTGTACAGATGATAATATCAACTGACTATCTATATATTAGCCACATAGCGTAGCGATCCTTTAGCAAGGTGTAAGGGATGCCTCACACCTGTCCGGAATGACCAATCCCCCTCGGCACTTTATAGCAAAAGCGGTCTCTGAGCCGCAGAGAGGACAGCGCTCAGAGAATAGTATTTGTAAAAGGTGTTTCCTGTAAGCAAATAGCCAGTTGATCATTTACTTATAACGGTCATCAAACTTTACCGCATCCAGGATAGGTACCTGGGTGGACATCGTGCCGCTCCGGGGCGCTTCCTGCCGGTGCTTTTTATTGTCTCTGTAAGGCTCCTTATTGCCGTCCTGCAGCACCATCTTATACGTTGTGTACAGGTCCAGCCGGGCGTACTTGCGCGGTAAGGCCTGGTATTTTACCCATTTGTTGCCTTCCTTTACAATGAAGTTCCTTTCGCTGACTTCATAGTAGATATTATAGGCCGGCAGGTAATAGGCGCTTACGTAATTGAACCCGATGGGTCCCCATTCCGGCTGCTGTGCTATGTTGGGAGGCAGGCTGTCCAGCCCGAACTGCGCCTGTGCCGGCCGGCACCACCAGATACAGGCCGCGCTGCAAAGCAGCAGTATTTTGTGCGTTGATCTCATCATGTTTTATCAGTTTAGTTTATAATGATCGGAGGCTATGAACAGGGTTTGAGCGGTATGATTAGCGGTCTCGATCGCCTGTTCAATATAGTCGTTGCAGGCGGCGTTATACCGGGTATTCATCAGGGTTTTCTGTAGATAGCGGAATGCCTGCGCTTTTTCCAGCCTGATATGGTGCTGCAGCGCTTCATGCAGGCAGAGGAAAATCTCTTCCGGGCAGAGGTCCGTTACCTGCCGCTTTTCCTGGTCCGGCATAGTCCTGTAATATTCCGGGCCGGTACCGGTATAGCCTCCTTTCCATACAAAGGTCTCGCCGGAGAAAGTAGTGACAGGTATTCCCAGCTCACGGAGCAGCTCATGTATATACCGTTCTATGCGGCTGCCGGTCCGGGTGATATGCCAGAGCCCGGCTATTTTCTTCAGTAAAACGCCGAGGTTGAGCGGCGCTTCCTGTGTCGTGATCCTCAGCAGCTGGTTTTTGACGATTTCCCGGTTAGCTGCGGCGAGCATCGCGTCCGCTCCGCTCTGCTGCATCTCTGAAAGCGTTGCGGTCTCATAGACTTTCCTTTTGAAGGAGGTGGCGAGGAAAGCCGTATCTATGGCGGCTTCCTGCAGGTTGTCCGGGTTGAAGATATATGCTTCGGGCGGCGGAGCAGCGGGGAGTGGGGCCTCCACGGCTTGCAACAGGGCTGCCAGGTGCCGGAGGAGATGCTCCTGGAGCTCCTGCTTATGATAATGCCAGTCCATTGCGCTGATATGCAGCAGGTTCCAGCCTAAATGCCGTAATACTGCAGGCAGGATAATGATCCTGTCATTGACATTGCCGCTGTCATAATAATTCCTGTTGTCCGGTATTATACCGAGGATAAACCGTTCCGGGTGGCCTGGATGTACCACGGCGATAGCTATCCTGAAGTGGGAGCGTCCCGTATCATAGACCACCTCGTACTGCTGTGATGCCAGGAATGCGCCGATCTCCCGCACCAGCATGTCCTGTCCATGGTTTGCCTGCTCCCGGTAGCCGGATCTTCCGGCTGCATATTCCAGGAATCCTTTAAGCGCCGCTACGCCGCGGGAGGCGGTTTTGTCCAGGTCGATCATTTCCGGCTCCAGGGTGGAGAATACCAGCATTTCCTTTCGCGCCCGTGTAATGGCCACATTGAGCCTGCGCCATCCGCCGTCCCGGTTAAGCGGCCCGAAGTTCATACTTACCCGTCCTGCCTGGTCCGGTCCGTAGCCTACAGAAAAAAGAATGACATCCCTTTCGTCTCCCTGCACATTTTCCAGGTTCTTAATAAAGACAGGCACTTCCAGTTGCCGTGCTGCATCTTCCAGCTCGGGATACCGGGCAAAGGCCTGGTCCAGCAGGTCTTCTATCAGGCTTTGCTGGGGCTGGGAAAAAGTGACAATGCCCATAGTGGTATGACGCAGGCCGGGAGTACGGAGCCGCCGCAGCACTTCCTGCACTACCGCAGCAGCTTCCGCCGGGTTCTGCCGGGTCCTGCCCTTATCATAAAATCCCTCCACCGGGATGAGCTGAACGCGGGAGGTCCTGTCGTCTGCGGAAGGGAAGGTGAACAGGGAGTTATTATAGAAGGAGCGGTTGCTGAAGGTTATAAGGCTCTCATGTGCGCTCCTGTAATGCCTTAGCAGGTATCTGGAGGGTACCTGGATGCTCAGCGTATCATCCAGTATGCTTTCCATATCTTCCAGGTCTGTATATTCCTCTTCCGTTTTCCGGGTGGTGAAAAATGAGGTGGGCGGCATCTGCCTCGGGTCGCCGGCTATGATCACCTGCCTGCCCCGTGCCATAGCGCTGACGGCTTCGGCGGTGGGTAGCTGGGAGGCTTCGTCAAAGATGACAAGGTCGAATTTCGGCAGCCCGATATCCAGGTACTGGGCCACGGATATCGGGCTCATCAGCATGCAGGGCGAAAGCCTGGGCATAATGTTGGAAGTGCATTGCAGCAGCTGCCGGATGCTGATGCCTCTTCCTTTGCTTTTAATAGCGCGCTGAAGCACCGTCAGCTCCGAATGATCTACCTGGGCATACTGCGTATCGGGGAGCCGCTGCAGCAGCCTGGTATATACTTCCCGCTTGGTGTATTCCGTAAAGTTCTGTTGCAGCAGCCGGTAGGATTCCATCAGCTTTTCCGTATTCAGTCCCCTGAAATTCCGGAGCAGGGCATTGCCACGGATGTAGAATTGCAGGAGTTCCGCGTAGAGGTTGTTCCGGAAATCGGTTTCGAGCCTATCGCCTTTGATCTGCTGCGCTGCTGCATATTGCAGGTATTTTTGCAGGCCCAAATCATTACCCTGCTGCAGCAGCGCCCTGAAGCTGCTCCAGGCATGCAGCCGGTGGATGTGCTGCTGCAAAAGTGTGACGGCCCCGGCTACGTCATCAAGGTCCCGGATGGGTGTGCTCCATACAAACGTCTTATCCAACTGCAGCAGCAGCGGCTGCAACCCGTTCCATTGCTGTTCCAGCAACTGCAGCGCCTGCCACGTTGCGGGAAGAAAGATATCGGTTATGTCAGCCCTTGAGGGCAGCTCGTTGGCCCTGATGGCGATAAAGCTGCTGATGCCCGTTCTTGCTGCCAGGTCCTGCAGTTCTGTAATGATAGTTTTATAAGCAGCCAGCTCATCCAGGGCATGCTCCTTAGTTGTTAATTTTTGTATGTTATTGAATAATAATTTATTGTGTTTATTATCTAAATTAATTTGTATGTTTTTGTACTGGTTGGCCGCTTCCAGCAGCTCCGATATGCCGGTATCGCTTAAGGACGGGTGTATAAATGGTTTTAGCTGTTTCCTGATCCTTGATTTGTTAAAAAATCTTGGTATAAACCATTGTGACAGCGCTTGTTTGTATTCCTGGCTTAATGTTTTCGTATCCAGGTTTATGATGTTAATATCTGATTTTCTAATTATTTCTTTTTCAATATTTTGTTTGCTATTAATTAAATTGATGAGATGAACGTAATCGTCATACAGGTACCGGAATTCCGGGTCCATTAATTTTACAGGAATGGCCGGATTGTCCCGTATCACGCGGCTGATGTCCAGCAGGCCGGCTATTTTTGATATATTGTTAAACTGTTCGTTATTAAAACTATAATTTATGTTATATAAAGTATTTTTTATTTTCTGTATCTGTCGGGGTTCTATTCCTGCTATAAAAGCCTCCAGCCCGGTATAATAGTGAATGGTGTGGAGCCCGGCTAAGGGATGGGTGGTATAATCCGTATTAAAGACCGGGTCGTCAGCCAGTGCGCGGATGTATTGCATCCATTGTTCCAGTTGCCTGGCGTGCAATCCCAACAGGAGCTCAGGCGGAAAATGGTACTTCAGCTCCTGTCCGGCCGCGGTGCCGGTGAGCGCTTCTATAAGCTCATAGACAGAGAGGCCTGCCGCCTGCTTCTGGTGCATGGCTTTCTGGATATGCTCTATCTCATTCCGGGAAGCGGCTGTATTGCGCGCGGCTTTAAGGAACGCTTCATCCTGCAGGACTTTGGACTGCTGCAGGGAGCTTTCGAGGTGCTCCAGCACCTGCTGCTTCCTGGATTTATTGGAATGCAGCTCTAAGGTGAATTTGTCAAGTCCTATGTCATACAGTCGTTTATGAACCACATCTAAAGCCGCTTTCTTGGCGGCAACGAAGAGCACTGTTTTGCCGTGGAACAGGAAATTGGCAATGATATTGGTGATCGTCTGGGATTTGCCCGTTCCGGGAGGCCCGTGCAGGACAAAGCTTTTCCCCATATTGGCAGCAATGATGGCTTCCGCCTGCGAGCTGTCGGCATCTATGGGGAATATATGTTCCGTGGTCTCGAAATTCGTGGTGTCCGTATGTTCGGGCAACTGCAGGCTTTCATCGGCTTCATACTGCTGGCTTACAAAGCTCCGTATAACGGGATGCTGCAGGAGGAAGGGCATGTTCTGCCGTATATCCTGCCACAGGACCTGGGTGCTGAAATGGAAATTGGAAAGGAACAGCAGCTCATCCACTTCCCAGCTTTTGTAAGGTAAGATGGCATTCCTTATCGTATTGAATACCCGGTTGATATCAATGCTCTCATTATCTTCTGAAAGCGTCATAAGTCCTGAGAGGTCCAGGTTGAACTCCTGTACCAGGAAGGCTATTAAGGTGGTGTTGACCTGTATATCTTCTTCGCGGAGCCTGAGCGTAAAGCGCGATAGGGCACTCTGTCTTTTCAGGTCTGCCGGTACCATGATCAGGGGAGCTATCCTGCAGGTCTCCGGTGTTTTGGGGTCATACCATTTTAAAGCGCCGAGGGTGAGATAGAGCGAATTCGCGCCCGTCTCATCAATGGACAGCAGGTTGTTCCTCATGATATGGGTCAATACGTCCTGCAGGTCTGCAGCGCTGTAGACCTGCAGGACGTATTGACCCATATCATGAGGAACAACCTGCTGTCCATTGATGAGACGGGCGCGAATTCGCTCTATCTCACCCTC
>Ga0209958_1000279_pt1 | contig 132215 bp, 148 predicted proteins | sample ThiBio_inoc_plan_FD_183942 | JGI IMG/M metagenome (GOLD analysis project Ga0209958, IMG submission 183942) | Wastewater bioreactor microbial communities from Cape Town, South Africa - Thiocy_inoc_plan (SPAdes) | ecosystem: Engineered > Bioremediation > Thiocyanate > Unclassified | place: South... | reverse complement strand
AACGTTCTAAGTAAGCTTTTAATTGCGTTTTAATATTTTGATCTAACATGTATTTCTCCAAATTCTAAGCAGTTCAAATCAGCTAAATTCATTCAATGAAGCTATAGTACGCAAAATATATAAATAGATAAAACAGTATGTTTTTATAAATTTAATCGGATTTTTGAATTTTAAGGTATATTTGTGGAACTTTTGTGCGTACATGAGCATAAAAATTTGAATCAAATAGAACTTGTTATATAACTGCAATTATTTCATGGCATATATAAGGAAGCAGCAAGTGGTATTACAACGCGGTATTTATCAACATTACAAGGGTCAAATTTATCAGGTGTTTAATGTTGCTCGACATAGTGAAACTGAGGAGCAACTTGTTGTATATCAATGTTTATATGGCGATTATTCAATGTGGGTGCGTCCATTATCAATGTTTGTTGAAACAGTTGAACTTGAAGATGGCCAAATTATTCCACGTTTTAAATTAATACAAGCGACTTAAATTTGAACTTTTGCTTTTTAGCATTACGGAGACAAGACATGACGAGCACCGTTTTTTTACAACGTATTGCTGATTTGTATGATGAATTTAAGCAACATGATGCTCGGCAGTCTGATCGTTTAAGACGTTACCGAAATATAGAAGCAGAATCTGCTAAGTTACTTGGTATGTTAGTACGTACTCAGCAATCAAAGCAGATTCTAGAAATTGGAACATCGACTGGATATTCAACCTTATGGTTGGCTGAAGCTGCAAAATCGGTCGGAGGTAAAGTTCAAACTCTAGAAATCAATGCTTTCCGAAGTGCTCAAGCCAAGAAATATGCTGAAGAATTTGGATTAGAGAGTTTTATTGATTTTTGGGTGGGCGATGCCTCAGATTATTTGGCAAAAGCAACTGAATCCTATGATCTAATTTTATTAGATGCAGAGCGTGGCTGCTATGTGAGTTACTGGAATGATTTAAAACGTCTATTGCAGTTCTCGGGTAATACTTTGATCGTTGATAATGTGATTTCGCATGCTGCTGAGGTCAAAGATTTTCTTGAGTTGATTAAAGCGGACGAAAATTATATGAGCACTATTTTACCTGTAGGTGCAGGTTTATGTCTGGTTGTCTTGAAGTAGATGCGTTTGATCTTGATGTTTTGAGCGATAGCTCTGCGGACTACAACCTAATACTTTGTTAAATGCACGGGTAAAGTTGGCAGGGTTCGAATAGCCTAATTCGTAAGCAATATGGGTGATGGTAAAATTTGAATTTTCTAATAAATCAATTGCTCGCTCAGTACTAATTTTTTGTTTCAAAGCTTGAAATTCAACCCCTTGTTGCTGCAAATAACGTTGTAAAGTTTTGGTGGAAATATTTAGAACTTTAGCGCATTCGGTTAATGTTGGAATCTGATTGGCTTGTCTTAGCATCATGCTGACCCATTCAACAATTTCACCTTGATGATAAATTTTCTGAATCTGTTCCTGACAACGTTGTTCAACCACTTTTAGGCTATGAGCATCCGCTAAAGGTAAGGGAAGTGCCAGTTGTTGTTGATCAATCACAACGCGTATACCTGATATCCATGTGTAATTAAAATGAAAATTTGCTTTAACGAGATGTATATAGCGTTCAGCATAAACAGGCTCGGGTATACTTAAATAAATCTGATAACGTTGCAATTGTTGCCCTGCAAGTTCTAATAAGCTGTAATAAAATCCAACAGCAATTGCTTCAATATGAAATGCTAAACATTGCTTATTCATTTGCAAGATTGGTTCAAGTAATAACTCAACCTTATTTTGATTAGTTGGAAATTGAATCGATAGCTTAAAGCTCGGCATAATTAGCCGAAAATATTGTGCGATTAATCTCAATGCATGTTCTAAATTTGGACTGGTCATTAATGCATATCCAACCAAACTATGAGAACTGAGTTTTAGATTTTTACCGAGTTCAAAAGCCAAATCTTCTGTATTAGGTAGGCTCAGGCCAAGTGCAATAAATTGTTCAATTTGTTGAATTGATAAAAGCTCAGTTTTAGAAAGTTCGTTATGAAATGCGTTTAATACCTCGTTATCATATTGATGAGTGCCAATCAGAATTTCGATCAACCGCAAATAATAACGAGACGGAATAACAGGGATTTGCTGTTTTTGCACAATAAAAATCCAGTAAAGTCTTAAAATGATAATATCAAGTCTTAAAATGATAATATAGAGTGACTGCAAAAGAACACAATCAATTCAAGAAAAACATTTTGTGTTTGATTGAGGAATTTCTAATGAATATGCATACTCAACTGGATGTAGAGCAAGCAACAACAACTTTTAAAGATAAAAAACGTCATTTGTGGTTATTGGGTTTGGCAGTACCGACTATTGCAATGAGTGGTTTAGCGGGTTATCAATTTGGACCGAAAAAAACCAAAAAATTCTTTGCCTCTTTTGGTCCATTATTTATTCATGGTGTTATTCCTGCATTGGATAAGTTAATTGGTGAGGACACAGAAAATCCACCACTTGATGCGATTGCAGATTTAGAAGCTGATCCATATTACGCACGAATTGTTAAACTTTTTATTCCATTGCAATATGCGACCAATATTTACGGCACTTATTTGGCAAGTCGTAAAGGTACATCACTTGCAGATCAAGCATTACTTGGTACGTTGGTGGGGATGGTGAATGGTATTGCCATCAATACGGCGCATGAATTGAGCCATAAAAGTGGTCGTCTCGAACATTATTTATCACATTTGGCATTAGCTCCATCGGGCTATAATCATTTCCGTATTGAGCATCCATATGGTCATCACCGCCGTGTTGCAACGCCAGAAGATCCGGCATCATCTCGACTTGGTGAAACTTTCTGGAAATTTTTACCGCGTACAGTGATTGGTAGTTTTAAATCGGCGATCGAAATTGAGAAAAATCGTTTAGAGCGTAAAAAATTGCCATTCTTCTGTAAAGAGAATGAATTGATTCATGGTTGGGCGATGTCTGCTGTGTATCATGCTGCTATGTTTAGCAAATTTGGAGTGCGTTCAGTACCGTTCCAAGTGACACAGGCTGCTTATGCGATTACTTTGTTTGAATCAGTGAATTATATTGAGCATTATGGTTTAAAACGTGAAAAGAAAGCCAATGGTCAATATGAGCGTACTTTACCTGAGCATAGTTGGAACAATAACAATGTAGTGACTAACTTATTCTTGTATCAATTACAGCGTCACTCAGATCATCATGCAAATCCAACACGTAGCTTCCAGACTCTACGTCATTTTGAAGATGCACCACAGTTACCAGCGGGCTATGGAGCGATGATTTTGCCAGCCTTTATTCCTTCATGGTGGTCAAAAATTATGGATGATCGAGTTGTAGAGCATTACAAAGGCAATATGGAGAAAATTAATATTCATCCAGACGCGAAAGAAAAAATATTAGAGAAGTATGCTGAACAAATTGAAGTCGAAGCTGCTTAATAAATTTAAATAAAAAACCAGCCTTAACATAGGCTGGTTTTTTATTTATGAAGCTAAAAGATAAAGTCGTTTAAAATGAAGATCAAACTCAAGGTATTTATGGACAAAAGCAGTTTTATCAGTTGTGCGTAGCAAATTGTCATACACAAATTCTGGAACAGGGTGATAAAGCTCGGCTGTGCCATTGCTGTAAAAAATTTTTAAATAGCGTGAAGAAATATCATATTTCCAAGAGGTTACAACAACAGTTTTTTCCATATATTTGCCCCCATTTTAGTTTGATCATTTAGTACATACAAAAAACTCTTTATGTTTCATAATTTGACATTACTCCATGTAATGCAGGCTGACAATTGATAAATGAATTTCGCTATAAATTTATAAGTATAAGAATTGTAAAAAATTTACTATTGAATTGAGATCGACGTATCGCAAAAAGTGATCAAATGACAAATAAAAAGAAACCACTCTTTTTAGAGTGGTTTCTTTTCAACATTGTTAAATCTAAAAATTAGATTTTACCAACGAGGTCGATTGATGGAGCAAGCGTCGCTTCACCTTCTTTCCATTTAGCAGGGCAAACTTCGCCTGGGTGGCTTGCTACGAATTGAGCAGCTTTAAGCTTACGTAAAGTTTCTGAAACATCACGTGCAATTGCATTGTCGTGAATTTCAGCAGTTTTAATTACGCCTTCTGGGTTGATGATGAACGTACCACGTAAAGCTAAACCAGCTTCTTCGATATGCACATCAAAAGCACGTGTTAATTGATGTGTAGGATCGCCAACTAATGGGAATTGAGCTTTACCTACAGCAGGAGAAGTTTCGTGCCATACTTTGTGAGAGAAATGAGTATCAGTTGTTACGATATAAACTTCTGCACCAGCTTTTTTGAATTCTTCGTAGTTCTCAGCAGCATCTTCAACTTCAGTAGGACAGTTGAAAGTAAATGCAGCAGGCATAAAAATAAGAACAGACCATTTGCCTTTAAGATCAGCGTCAGTTACTTGAATGAATTCACCGTTACGGAATGCATCAGCTTTAAATGGTTTAACTTCAGTATTAATTAAGCTCATCATTGTCTCCATGATTGAGGTTTTATTGAGAGGCTAATGCCTTACTTGTTTACGAGGTCAAGAATAAATAATTTTTAGTTATTGGGGAAATAGTATTTTTACATGACTAAAATCGGAAAATTGAATGAATCAATATAAAACGATTTTCACCCTAAGATATACGCTTATTTGACTCCAACAAGATGAAGTAAATATGACGAATACCTAAAACTAACTTGCATAACAACATGCAGCCGATAGTATTAAAATTCAAGGGTAAAATTGAAAAAATCTAAAAAATATAGAGAAAACCACGATATAGATTTAAGCACACGATAACTGTAATGCGATGTTTTTATCGAGCTGAGAGCTTATATTGTTTGTTTTCTGAGCTTGTGTTAAATATTTGATCACTTTAGAATCCGCTAAATTTGATGAATGCTCAAATTTTTTTATTTGAGAAAAACGAAAATTTTACCTCGGAAATTTACATTCTCGGGTATACAGTGAAATTTATAAAAAATGACTGATCAATTAAGACAAAAATTCGAAAATTTAGAGTTGAATGCAGGCTTAGGTAAAATTAGTGCTTTTATTTCAATGTCTTTGGGGTTGTTAGCTATTTTTGGGGCTTTGTGTTTTATGTTCCCGTCGGTACTGACTATGCCTGAACTGCGTCCTGTTTATGCCAAGCATTATGATATTTTCTATTTTAGTTTAATGGCGGGTATCGCACTGAGTAGTGGTTTTGGGATTTTTAGCTCGCTTTTCCGACAAAATCGTTATGGCTTTTATGGGCTATGTTTTGCTTTGGTGGCGGCAGTTTTAGGCTGTGGTTTAATCAAGGCACCAACACTTCCAAGCCTACCTTTTTATGCAGGCATTGATTATTTCATTCTAACGCTTGTGATCTTGGCACTTATCTTTATTCCACTTGAGGGGTTCTTCGCTAAAAATCCTGATCAAAAGATTTTAAGGGTAGGTTGGGTGACAGATATGAAATACTTCATGTTTAGTCATATCGGGATTCAGCTCTTTACTTTTTTGACTGTAATGCCGATTCAGTACTGGATTACTCATCTACCGAATAATCCAATCGTACCTTATATCCAAGCCCAGCCGATTTGGTTACAGTTCATCGAGTTGTTGATTGTGGTGGATTTCACGACATATTGGTTACATCGTGCTATGCATGAAATAGATCTATTATGGCGTTTCCATGCGATACATCATTCCACCGAGTATATGGATTGGTTAGCATCTTCACGACTACACATCGTAGAAGTACTAATGACGCGTTTTATTGCCACCTTACCTATTTTCCTATTGGGCTTTCATACATCGGCTGTGTTTGCTTATCTTGTTTTTATTTCGTTTCATGCCATTTTTATTCATTCAAATGTACGTTTTCGTTTTCCATATTTGCGTTGGTTAATTGCAACTCCTGAGTTTCATCATTGGCACCATTCTTCAGAGAAGCCTGCGATTGATAAAAACTATGCTGCTTTTATTCCAATCTATGATGTGATCTTTAAAAGTATATATATGCCAAATCATCTTGCGAGTGTTTACGGTACAGTGGGGTATAAGATTCCAAATAGTTTTGTGAAACAATTTGCGTGGCCATTTAAAAAGTATGTGAAACGTTTGCGTAAGCGCTTTGATCATTCATCTAAATCTTAGAAATATAGATACAACTCCATCAATATCGTAGAGATTGATGGAGTTTCTTTGCATAGCAAGGCTTTAAGGCGTAAAATAGCCGATTATTTTATTTTTCAGGAAAGCTGTTCAGTGCAGAGTCATTTAAATGTAGATCAATGGGTTATGGCACGTGACCGTCACCGTTTAAATCGACTGCGCAAAGATAAAAAAACAGAAATAGCAGAAATCGAAAAACTGATTGAACAATCTAATCATAAAGTTAGACAACGTTTAGCACGACTTCCCAAGATTAAACTGAATCAAGATTTACCTGTAACACAGTATGCAGATCGTTTGATTGCAGCAATTCAAAAGCATCAAGTGATTATTGTGGCGGGTGAAACGGGTTCGGGTAAAACCACGCAGCTACCACAAATTGCCATGCTTGCTGGTCGTGGTCTCACTGGGATGATTGGGCATACTCAGCCGCGACGTTTAGCTGCTCGCAGTGTCTCGCAACGTATTGCAGAAGAAGTTGGGCAGAAACTAGGTGAGGCGATTGGCTTTAAAATCCGTTTTAATGAGCAGGGATCGCAGGATTCTATCGTACGTTTGATGACGGATGGTATTTTGCTGGCTGAGCTGACGAACGATCGCTTCCTTTCAAAATACGACACCATCATTATCGATGAAGCCCATGAGCGTTCACTGAATATCGATTTCATCATGGGTTATCTCAAACAGTTATTACCAAAGCGTCCTGATTTAAAAGTAATCGTGACGTCGGCGACTTTAGATGTAAATCGTTTTAGCCAATACTTTAATGATGCACCGATTTTTGAAGTAGAAGGGCGCAGCTTCCCTGTTGAAGTACGTTATCGTCCAATTTCGGAACTCAGTATTATTGGTAGTGATGATGATGAGTTTGATGATTTTGAAGAGAACTTACCACGTGCTGTTGTACAAGCGGTCGAAGAGTGTTTTGCTGATGCTGAGAGTAAAGGGCATCCAGAACACGCTGATATCTTGATTTTTGCCAGTACAGAACAAGAAATCCGTGAATTACAGGAAACGCTGCAAAAATATGGTCCTCGTCATACTGAAGTGTTGCCTTTATATGCACGTTTGGCACTCGCCGAGCAGCAAAAGATTTTTAGTCCAAGTGGTAAAGGTCGCCGTATCATTATTGCAACCAACGTTGCTGAAACAGCATTAACCGTTCCTAATATTCGTTATGTGATTGATAGCGGTTTTGCTCGTATTTCACGTTATAACTACCGTTCACGTGTGCAACGCTTACCGATTGAAGCGATTTCACAAGCAGCAGCCAATCAGCGTAAAGGTCGTTGTGGTCGTATTGCTGCGGGTGTTTGTATTCGTCTATACAGTGAAGAAGATTTTTTAAGTCGTCCTGAATTTGCCGAACCTGAGATCAAACGAACTAACTTAGCTTCTGTTATTTTACAGATGCAAAGTCTTGGTTTAGGTAGTTTAGAAGATTTTGACTTTATTGAGCCGCCTGATTTCCGTTTGGTGAATGATGGGCGCAAGCTTTTGATTGAGTTGGGTGCATTAAGCGAACGTAAAAATGATTTAACTAAAGTCGGTCAAATGATGGCACGCATGCCGATTGATCCACGATTAGCACGTATGCTGATTGGTGGCGCTCATTTCGGTGTGCTGAAAGAAACATTGATTATTGTCAGTGCTTTGGCAATTCAAGATCCACGAGAACGACCTGCCGATAAACAAATGCAGGCTGATCAGAAGCATGCTTTATTCAAAGAAGCGGATTCAGACTTTTTATTCTATTTAAAACTTTGGAATACGTTGCAAACCAGTCCTGATACGCAGTCTGAAAACAAGCGTCGTCAATTTGCGCGTCAACATTTTTTAAGTTGGTTACGTTTACGGGAATGGAAGCAAACCCATCAACAATTAGTTGAATTGGCTGAAGGATTAAAGCTAAGCTTTAATGAAAAGGCAGCCAATTATGAAAATTTACATCGAGCATTATTAACAGGTTTACTTTCATTTATCGCCAATAAAACCGATGAACGTAATACCTTTATGGCGGTACGTCAGCAGAAAGCCAAAGTATTTCCTGCCAGTACGCTGCATAAGACCAATACTGCTTGGGTGATGGCATTTGAGATGGTGGAAACTTCTCAAGTGTATTTACGCACTTTGGCAAAAATTGATCCTGAATGGATTTTATTAGCTGCACGTGACCTATTGAAATATCACTATTTCGAACCACATTGGTCGAAAAAAGCAGGCATTGTGAATGCCTATGCGCAAATTTCATTGTTTGGTTTAATTATTGAACCAAAACGTATGGTGAATTTTGAGAAAGTTGATCAAGCCGCGGCACATGAAATCTTTTTACGGGATGCCTTAACGACTGGTAATTTGGGTATTACGCCACCGTTTTTAAAGCACAATTTATTGAAACTTGAAGAAGTTGAGCGTGTTGAAGATAAACTGCGTCGTCGTGATTTAGTGGTCGATGAAGAAACTATTTATCAATTTTATGCTGAAAAAGTGCCAGAAGAAATTGCCAGCCGCAGTAGTTTTGAAGATTGGCGTGCAACAGTAGAGCCAGATCATCCGCGTTATCTTTTTGTAGAAGATGATGCGTTATGGATGAATGATCGGCCAACCACACAGCAATTCCCAGATTATTTACATAATGGACAATTGCGTTTGGCTGCGAGTTATCGTTTTGATCCAAGTCATGATGAAGATGGTGCAACGGTTAAAATTCCTGTGCAGGCTTTGCCACAAGTAGATGAAAAGCAATGGTCATGGGGGATTCCTGGATGGCGTCAGGATTTAATTGAGGCTTTGCTCAAGGCGTTGCCTAAAGACAAACGTCGTAATTTAGTCCCGATTCCAGATACTGCGAAAAAACTGATGCAAGGTGTTGATGCAGTACATTTACGTGAGCACTTATTTAGTTATTTAGCTTTTGTTCTGCGTGGTGAGCAAATTACAGAAAAAGATTTTTCTTTTGAACGAATTGATCAATATCTCGTACCTTTTATTAAAGTTGTGGATGAAAAAGGCAAACTCATTGCGCAAGGACGTGATTTAGATGAACTCAAAGCGCGTTGTCGTGTTGAAACTCATCGTCCTGTGAAGCAGCAAAAGGGTGAGTTCCAGACTTTCCCTGAAAATTTTGTATTTGAAGCATCTCAAAAAGTCACGGGTGTGGTCGTAAAGCAATATCAGGCTTTGGTTCCAAGTAAAGTTTTTGCTGAACTTGATGTTAAAGATGAGTCAGGTGTGGTGATTCAAACCTTTAATGATCAAGATGAAGCGATTAAGCAACATCGTGAAGGCGTGATTCGTCTTTTACATATGCAATTGGGGGATTTAATTCGTCAATTGAAAAAGCAAATTTCCAAACCATTAGCTTTGGCATATTCACCTTTAGGTGATCGGGCGAAGTTGGAACAAATGCTGGTTTATGCAACCTTACAAGTTTCAATAAAAACCTTGCCTAAAGATACAGCGGAATTTAATCAGCTAATGGCTGATGTGAAAAAGCAATTCTTGGCAGATGGTCAAAAAGTTTTAATTGATATTACTGAGATTTTTACTCAATGGCAGCAAATTCGTCGCGAGTTATTGGTTTTAGATCAGGATATCTTTGGTCGAAGTGTAGATGACATAGAAGACCAACTTGATTTAATGTCACTAGCGAACTTTGTCTATAGTAAACCTGTTGAGATTTGGCAGGAATATCCACGGTTTTTAAAAGCATTGCTATTGCGTTTGGATCGTTTGCCAAATAATCTACAACGTGACCTCGCTGCAATTGACGATGTCGATCCATGGATGGACAAAGTATTTAAATTTAAAAATGATCCTAAAATCAAAGAATTGTATTTGATGTTGGAAGAACTTAGAATTTCCTTGTTTTCTCAACCGATGAAAACAAAGATGCCAATTTCACCAACTAGATTGCAAAAACTATGGGATCGATTAGCAATCGGTTAAACTGAGCAATAATGAAAGTTAGAAGCATTCTTTACAGGAGTTTTACATGGGCATTCGTATAACAGGTACAGGGTTATTTCACCCAACCGAATCTATTTCTAATGAGGAGTTGGTTGAAAGTTTAAATGCTTATGTAGAACAATTTAATCAAGAAAATGCTGAGCAAATTGCTGCTGGCGAGATCGAAGCATTACGTGGTTCAAGCCCGGAATTTATTGAAAAAGCTTCTGGTATCCAACGTCGTTATGTGGTCGAAAAATCGGGTATTCTTGATCCAAAGCGCTTACGTCCACGTTTACAAGAGCGTAGTAATGATGAACTTTCACTTCAAGCGGAGTGGGGCGTAATTGCTGCAAAACAAGCGATGGAAAATGCAGGTGTTACCGCAGAAGACATCGATGTTGTCATCTTAGCTTGTTCAAACATGCAACGTGCCTACCCAGCGGTTGCAATTGAAATTCAGTCAGCTTTGGGTATCCAAGGTTATGCTTATGACATGAATGTGGCTTGTTCTGCTGCAACTTTTGGTTTGAAGCAAGCCTATGATGCAGTGAAATGTGGCGCACGCCGTGTATTATTACTCAATGTTGAAATTACCTCAGGTCATTTAGACTACCGTACTCGTGATGCACATTTCATTTTTGGTGATGTTGCAACGGCTTCAATTATCGAAGAAACTGAAACTAAATCAGGCTATGAAATCCTAGATATTCATTTGTTTACTCAGTTCTCAAATAATATCCGTAATAACTTTGGTTTCTTAAATCGTAGTGAGGATGCAGTTGTTGATGACAAGCTATTCCGTCAAGACGGTCGTAAGGTCTTTAAAGAAGTTTGTCCACTGGTTGCAAAAATCATTACTGCACAGTTAGAAAAACTTGAATTAACTCCTGAGCAAGTTAAGCGTTTCTGGCTGCATCAAGCCAATGCGAATATGAATGAACTCATTTTAAAACTCGTTGTGGGTAAAGAAGCTGATTTAGAACGCGCACCTATTATTTTAGATGAGTTTGCCAACACATCTTCAGCAGGTGTAATTATTGCGATGCATCGTACAGGTGAGCAAGTCAATAATGGCGAATATGCGGTGATCTCTTCATTTGGTGCTGGTTATTCTGTGGGTTCAATTATTGTACAAAAGCATATTGCTTGATTATCTGAATTTAAAAAAAACCGCATCATTTGATGCGGTTTTTTATTATCTATTTGAATAAGATTGCTAAATCGATTACAGGCGGAGTGCTATTACTTCCTATAGTCGAGGCATTTAGATTAGGTGTTCCATCCATATTAATTGCTAAACGTGCTCTTGGAGTTGTAATTGTAGTATCACTATTTAGATCAATACGATATAACATAGAAGGTCCAGAAGCACCTGAGACTGCTGCTAAAGCGAAGCCATTATCACCACCCGCAATATCAAAACCATTATCCATGCCTAGGTTGATTCCTAAGTTGCCGATGAGATTTAAAGTGCCATTGTTTGGAGGATTTTGCTTAGTTAAGGTATTGCCTGTTTGATTTAAATCAAATAGTTCAGTAGCAAGTGTTGAAACTGGTGTGGCAAAACTATTGGTATATGCTGCTGCAGTGACTTTAGCATCAGCAATTCCGCCAATATTCACATCCTTAAATGTTTCACCTGTATCTACGTTAATTCTAAGATTTTGTCCAGAATCACTGATGACTCTTAGTCTGTCCGCAGTAGGATTAAAGTCAACGGCAAAACTTGTTCCATCTAAGGTTGTAAAACTACTGCCCATCGCTGGTTTAAGTGAAGTGATTAGGTTCGCCATTCCTGTATCGGTATTTATGGTATATAAGTTTGCCTTATTGGTAAGGCCATAAAGTTTTCCAGAATTGGTCGTAGTGGTTCTGAGTCTGTAATCAATTCCAATAAATTTCTCATCAACGAGTAAACCTGTAATGGTTTTTTCCATAACCGCATTTGGATTATTCAAAGCAAAGTTCAATAATTTATTATTGGCCGTCAATCCATAAGCTTGAGCGGTGGCATCACTTGCTCTTTTGAGTGCGATACCGCGAATTCCCATGCTATTAAAGTTACTATTTAGGTCACCAGATGCAAAAATGGCAGCATTGTTTGTTCCTACATTTGCTAGATTAAGTTGAAAGAATTTATAAGCACCAGTATTGAGCTTTAGCGCTGCGAATCCGACGTTAGTTACAGGATCGATGTCAAATCCACCACCGCCGTTAATGTTTATATCTGTTCCCAACGCAGCAGAAACACCCAATGTTCCAGCATTCGCATTTTGGATATAAATTCGATCACTATTTTGATCAATACTATAGAGTTTGGTTGATCCAGTTCCTGCAAATGCATTGGTATAAGCACCAGCAACAATAGTAGGGTTGCTTTCTGATAAATTGATAGCACCATCCGTAATCGTTGCACCAGTATCTACATTAATCCGAAGGTTTTGTCCCGTATTTGTAATAACCCTCAAACGATCTGCAACTGGATTGAAGTTCACGGTAATCAGATTTGCATCGCCTAAAATCTTAGTAAATGCTGCATTTCCATCAGTCGTATCAGTAGGGTCAGCCATTAATTTTTTTATAAAAGTGGCTGAACCAGTTGCAGGATTCAAAGTGTAGATATTACCTAATAATCCCACTGCATAAAGTTTCCCATCTTTCGGACGATAATCGATTCCAACGAGCTCATCATCTGTTTGTAGACCTGTAATTTTAAGATTTGACACGATTTTATTTGGCATCATTCGATCAATTGAACTGATCATACCGTTGCTTGTTAAGATTAATGTGTCGCCTGTTGTATTGGTATTTGTCGTCTCAGTGTCATTGTTTGAATCATTATTACAACCCAATAATATTAGGCTACCCAGAGTTGCTGCGGTCAAAGTTAATACTCGTTTATTCATAGTCGTTTATCCTGATACATATTTTGGTTATAAGAAGCTTTTGAGAAGTATTCCCTGTTATTTATTAACTGCGAGCTTCTTGTTATTGGATTGCTGTAATGGGTCTAGCCTTAGAAAAAGATTTCGACTTTTATTTTTAAATGAATAATTTAAAAATCTTATATTTACTTTTGTTAGATTAAGTGGGGCATGGTCGAAAGTAAATTAGTGTTTTTAAGTGATTTTTTCGTATTTGAGTTTTGAGTTGTAATTATTCACACCAACTTCACGGCAGCTAAGAAACTCTAAATTATTAAAGTAATTGTTATGAAAAAAATATAATGTTTAAAACCCAAAAAAAATCGAGAGAATTTTAAAACTCTCTCGATTTCGATATATTTATTGCTTACGCTTCGACAGTTTGAACTGCAATTTTTTTCGCTGGATCGACTTTACGGCGTACCGCAGGAACAGGTTCGCCGTGATATTGACGATCTGCGAAATAGCTCGAACGAACCATTGGTGCTGACCAGATATTTCTAAAACCTAATTTTCGACCATGTTCAGCGTAACGCTCGAATTCCTCTGGTGTTACAAAGCGATCAATAGGAGCGTGTTGTTTAGATGGCTGTAAATATTGACCAATGGTCACGTAATCTACGTCGTGTGCGCGAAGGTCATCGAGTAAAGCAATCACTTCTTCTTCTGTCTCTCCAATACCAACCATCAAACCACATTTGGTTGGCACATCAGGACAGTATTCTTTAAACATTTTTAAAAGATTTAAAGAATGTTGATAGTCAGAACCTGGACGCATTGCTTTGTATAAGCGAGGAACAGTCTCGATATTATGATTGAAAACATCGGGTGGACATTCTGTCATGATGCGTAAGGCAATATCCATACGACCACGGAAATCAGGAACTAAAATTTCTAATAAAGTTTTTGGACTGAGTGCGCGAGCTTCTTTAATACAATCCACAAAGTGTTGAGCACCACCATCTAATAAATCATCACGGTCTACAGAAGTAATCACTGCATACTTAAGACCTAAGTTAGAAATGGTTTCAGCCATGTGGCGTGGTTCATCAGGGTCTAATGCATTTGGTCGGCCATGCGCCACGTCACAAAACGGGCAACGGCGAGTACAAATATCACCCATGATCATAAAAGTAGCAGTACCACCACCAAAACACTCAGGGAGGTTAGGGCAGGCAGCTTCTTCACAAACAGTATGGAGTTTTTGCGAACGTAGAGTTGTTTTTATACGCTGAACCTCTTCAGGTGCAGTCATTTTGACGCGAATCCAGTCTGGTTTACGAGGCACTTCAACCGTAGGTATAACTTTTACAGGAATTCTTGCGACTTTTTCTGCGCCACGAAGTTTTATGCCCTGTTCAGGTTTACGGTGTTCAGACATATTATTTTCTACAACCTATTGCTTGAGATATTCGATTATTATAGTCAAATTTATTGGTTTATAGGATGAATTAGGTATTCATTTTGAAAATGTGAATATATAAAAATATATGGTTGAGAAATACATCAAGCCATAGCATATTAGTTATCATATATATAGAAGTAAACAGCGAAGAGACAAAGGAGCTTTGAATGCCACGTAAGAAAGAGGTCGTTGGTGGGAATGTTGTAAAATTTGATGCAGTAATTCTCGGTTCTGGCCCAGCTGGTGAAGGCGCGGCAATGAAGCTAGCTAAAGCAGGTAGACGTGTAGCGATCGTTGATATACGTGATCAACTTGGTGGTAATTGTGCTCATGTAGGAACAATTCCTAGTAAAGCATTACGTCAAACAGTATCAAGTATTATTCGCTATCAACGTGACCCAATGTTTCAAAAAGTCGGTGAGTGGAAACAATTCACCATGAAACAAGTGCTACGTAATGCACATAAGGTAATTCAACAGCAAGTTGATACGCATACACGTTTCTATGATCGCAACAAAATTGATGTGTTTCATGGACGTGCTTATATCCAAGATAAAAATACGGTTTTGATTTTTGGTCAGGACGGAATCAAAGATACGATCATTTGCAAGCAAATAGTGATTGCAACGGGTAGTCGCCCTTATCAACCACAAGGTTTAGATTTCAATCATCCGCGTGTATTTGATTCAGATAAAATTCTTGATTTGGATTATTCAATTCAAAAAATCATTATTTATGGTGCTGGTGTGATCGGTTGCGAGTATGCTTCGATTTTCATCGGTTTAGACCATAAAGTTGACTTGATTAATACCCAACAAAAGCTTTTAAGCTACCTTGATGATGAAATCGCAGATGCATTGTCTTATCACTTACGTGAACAAGGCGTATTGATTCGACATAATGAGCAAATTGACCGCTTAGAAACCTTTGATGATCATGTGGTTTTACATTTGCTGAGCGGTAAGAAGATTAAAGCTGATGCCATTTTATGGTGCAACGGTCGTTCTGGTAATACAGATGGTCTTGGTTTGGAAAATGTCGGTTTAACACCGAATAACCGTGGCCAGTTGATGGTCAATGATCAATACCAAACTGAAGTTGATAACATCTATGCTGCAGGGGATGTTATTGGTTGGCCATCACTTGCATCGGCTGCTTATGACCAAGGTCGTTGTGCAGGTGCAAATATGGTTGGTGAGAAAAATGTTAAGCCAATTAAAGATGTACCAACAGGTATTTATACAATCCCAGAAATTTCTTCAATTGGTAAGAACGAGCAGCAATTAACTGAGGAAAAAGTACCTTATGAAGTTGGTCAGGCTTCATTCCGTCATCTAGCGCGTGCCCAAATTACGGGGGATACGGTTGGTGAATTAAAAATCTTGTTCCATCGCGATACTTTAGAAGTACTGGGTATTCACTGCTTTGGTAATAATGCGGCAGAGATTATTCACATTGGGCAAGTGGTGATGCATAGTCCAAACAATACGTTGAAGTACTTCGTTGAAACGACATTCAACTATCCAACGATGGCAGAAGCATATCGTGTAGCAGCTTTGAATGGTATGAATCGTTTGTTTTAAATGGCGATGAATTTAGTTTGACAAGTACCGAAATGCCAATCAACTTGATTGGCATTTTGTTATTTGGATTTAGTCAGGAAATTTGCGATGAAAACTAAAATAAATAATCTAATTCTTGTAGTAATCATTTTGTTGCTTTCAGCCTATTTGGGTTTTGATTTTAAAGAAAAGCAAAATACTAGAATTACTAGCAGTAACACACAAACTTCAGTTTCAAACACCAATATTTCTGTCGATGATCAAGACAAAATCATGCAGGCTTATCAACAGCAAAGAAGCAATATTCAAGTTCAAGCGCAGGGTATTGTGAAAGCAGTTTTGCCAGATGACAATCAAGGTTCAAAACATCAGAAAATGATTCTTAAACTTGAGAATGGTTTAACGGTTTTGATTGCACATAATATTGATTTAGCCCCAAGAATAGATGGGCTTAAAAAAGGTGATCAGTTTGAGTTTTTTGGTGAATATGAATATAGCCCAAAAGGCGGTGTGATTCATTGGACCCATCATGATCCACAAAGAAAACATATTGATGGGTGGTTAAAATATAAAGGGAAAATATATCAATGATATTTTCCCTTTATGACTCATTCTATTTGTATGTTCTTAATCAGCTTGTAAGCGCTAATTTCTGACGAGATTTCCATTTAGGTAGGACTTTAGCTAAATAAGCGTCCATGCACCATACAGGGCCAATGAGGAGGAATTGTAAGTCTTTAAAGAAAGAAGGCTTTTTCCCTTCAACTTTGTGACCATAAAATTGGCCAATCCAAGCAATCACAAAGACACCAATATAGAATCCTACGCCTACAGGTAAAATAATAATGAGCCATGCCATAACGGCTAACAGTGCAGCCATTGCAACAGCGAGAACAATATCCAAACGAGCATAAAATACTAAAGTGAGTACAAGAAGCAAAGCGGTGAGTAGGGTGCTAAAATGAGCCAAAATACCAATAATTGAAAAAAGAATAGCTGGGACACAAACCCAATGAATTTTTTTATTCGTTTGGTTTTGATGGCTGTCACTATACTCATCAAACCATGTATCAATTGACTTCATATTAATTCCTTTGCTGTATTCATTTTTATTTGCTCAATATACCGAATTAAATAAAAAGGGTCAAAATCATTCGCGGATATGATGTTGCCCTAAAGAATAACTGTAATTTCTAAATTCTTTTGTCTCATAATAAAAAAAGCCACACTAGGTGGCTTTTTTTGGAGAGTGTAAAACTAAGTTATTAAGAACTAGGTCCATCAACTCGTTCGATGCTCACATTACCAGTACCAGAACCAGACATACCAAGTTGCTTTGCAGCACCATAAGATAAATCTAGCACTCGGTTACCATGGAATGGGCCACGATCATTTACTTTTACTACAACACTCTTGCCGTTGTCTTTATTTGTTACACGGATATAACAGTTTAAAGGAAGGCTACGATGAGCTGCAGTTAATCCATTCATATCGAATGTTTCACCGCTTGCTGTTTTACGACCATGAAACTGACGTCCATACCAAGATGCAACGCCACTTTGGCTGAATTTACGAACTGTGTTCGAAGCAACAGTATTCAGTTTTTCAATCACTGAAGGCTCGTCTTCAGGAATATCGATTTTTGCAGCAATCGTCTGGCGACGGATTTGGTCACCTGAACTCTCAGTGATTGAAAGACTATTAACGTTTGAAAAACGCGAATTAAAATTTTGAGAATCTTTGCTTAGTACGCGGGCAGCTAAATTAGAACCATCCACATCATTATTCATTGATGTCGATTGTACCATTTCCGCATGTAACGGGCTTAAACTTAAGCCTGCCGTCAGCGCTAGAATATATTTTAGCGAAAACTGCATTGTATAAACTCCTAGAGAACATGCTTTTCTATTTCAAAAAACAACTTTGAAATATAGTGCACATGTCTAATTATTCACTTTTGCAATTACTTTACTTGAGTGGATAATATTCATCGCTTACGAAGTGTGTCTAGTCTTTAACGATAAATAGTTACAAAAAGGGCAAAAACTTACAGTTTGCGGTTAAAAAATAATCAATATTGTAACAAAATATATTTTTTGCTGAATATGTGACCTTTTTGCTTTATTTTTTTATTGACTTTTCAGAATGTTATAAAAAAGCTAGTCTATCGACTAGCTACTTCCGTGCCTAATAACCATACTGCTGTTGCATACATACGACTTTTATTATAGGTCGTAATCACTTGGAAATTTGGATAAGTAATATAGTAAATTGGACCAAATTGGTCTTGCAATTGAATGACATTGACTAAGTCTAAATCATCAATTTTTACCAAAGGGTCAACAGGGGAAACCCCTAATCTTTTCAACTCTCCATAAGGAACAGGTTGGGTTAAATCCTTGGAAATAATACTATCTGGGTTGTTGCCTAAGTAACGGGCTGGAAACCCAATTGGTCGATCGCGCTGCCAACCATGTTGAGCTAAATAGTTAGCAATAGAGCCAATAGCATCTGTTGCTGAATTTCTTAAATCAATGTGACCATTTCCATCATAATCTACACCCAGCTTTTGAATATTGCTTGGCATGAATTGAGGATAACCAATAGCACCTGCATATGAGCCAACAATACTATTTGTTGGATAACCTTCTTTATATGTCCAAGCGATCAAGGCCGCTAATTCATCGCTAAAATAGTCTGCTCGACGAGGATAACCGAAAGCGAGAGTCGCAAGCGCATCTCTAGTGACGAAAGAGCCCTTATTTGCACCATAACCTGTTTCTACACCTAAAATTCCCAGAATGACTGTTTTAGGTACGCCAAACTGCTGTTCAGCACGATTCAACGCATCTTGATATTGATTTTTAAAGTTTGTCCCGCGTTGAATAGTGCCATCAACAAGAAACATTGAACGATATTCATACCAAGGTTTACTTTCGCCTGGGCGAGTCATGATATTGAGAATATTAGGTAAATCTTTAGAGCCGCTCATGGCTGCATCAATTTGTTCACTTGTTAAATTATAAGTTGACATTGCTTTCTGCTTAAAAGCAAAGTAATTCGGATGTGTATAAAATTCATTTGCTTGAGCCCAATTACTGCTGACAAATAAACTGGCACTCAAACCAAGCAATTTAAAAATTTTATTTAAATTAGGAAGAAACATATGTTTATAAAATTCCTCATTATCGATGTGTATGAATAGACATAACCAGTCCAAAAGTAGACATCAGGGTAATAATTGCCGTCCCACCATAACTCATGAAGGGTAAAGGCACACCAACTACGGGTAAAATACCACTGACCATACCTGCATTTACAAATACATAAACAAAAAATGACAAACCAAATGCGCCCGCTACCAAGCGACCATAGTTATGGAAGCTCTGCAATCCAATTTGGAATGTTCTAAAGATAATTGCACAATAAAGAATAATAAGCAGTGTGACGCCAATTAAGCCAAACTCTTCAGAATAAGCGGCAATAATAAAGTCGGTATGACCTTCAGGCAAGAAATGTAGATGAGATTGGGTGCCTTCTAAGAATCCTTTACCTGAGAATCCTCCTGAGCCAATCGCAGTTTTAGACTGAATAATGTTCCAACCTGTGCCTAGAGCATCTGCTTCAGGATCTAATAATGTAAGAACACGCTGACGTTGATAATCATGCAGTAAAAATTCCCAAGCAATTGGAATAATAATTGCTGCTAGACCTGCGGCTGCAGCGATGAGTCGCCAAGATAAACCACTTAAAAACAGTACGAAAATACCACTTGCCAGAACCAGTAGTGATGTACCTAAGTCAGGCTGTTCTGCAATAAGTAGAAAAGGTACGACAATCAACATTAATGACAGTACAACTTGTGAAAGGCTCGGAGGTAATGCTTTTCGTGATAGAAACCAAGCAATCATCATTGGCATGCCAATCTTCATAAATTCACTGGGTTGCACACTGCCGAAGCCTGGGATATCAATCCAACGTTGTGCTCCCATACGGACTTCACCAAAAATGACGACTGCCACTAAAGAAAGTACACCAAACACATAAAAATAAGGTGAAAATGCCTGATATACCTTTGGGGGGATTTGAGCCAAACTAAACATAACAACAAAGCCAATCCCAAAGCTCATTGCTTGCTTACTGACTAGTCCGACATCTTGGGCAGAAGCACTATATAAAACAGTGAGTCCAAGTAAGGCATTTAGAACCAAAAAAGAACAAAGCCAAGGATCGATATGCAATTGTTGCCAACGAGAGGGTTGCGCAGCTGTACTTAAGCCATCACGAGGTGCTTGACGTAAAAATTTGTATTGTGAGCTTGGAGACATGTGATTCTAAATCAGGTAAATCAAGGCTTCGCGAATGCTAACATAAACGTGATCAGGACCAAAGCAAGGCTTTGTGTATCGTGTAAAAAGCAAAATAATCTTACAATTTATACGGGATAGATTATCTTGCATTTGTTATTTACGCGCATAAAAAAAGCGATGATTTTGCAATCATCGCTTTCTCTTTATTTCGAACTTATTTTTGTACCAATAACTGATCGAAGTGTTTAGTAAACACTTCGAGTTCAACTTGGCTTAAGCTCGGGATTAATTTTTTAATAACGATATGAACAGCTGTCTCTACGCCACTTGTTGCAACGCTTGCAACACCACGTTTTACCATACCAAGACCTAAAGTCTTGTTGTATTCAGTCATAAAGTGATGAATGAGTGCATCAGCAAAAGATTTAAATTGACGTGTTAAAGCATCACGTTGTTCTTTGCCATTTCCAGCAGCGACTTCAGCAAAACTCTTTTTCATTTCAGAAACAAGTGCATCAGGTAGAGCAGTACCAATACGTTGTTTACCTTCATTATCAGTAAACAAGCTTTTTTCCATAAATGCTAATGATTCTAAAACTTGTTCATTAGAAGCTTTGCCTAATAATTGCTTCATTAATGTAGAAACAATACTACGAATCTTTTGTGCGAGTTCTTCAGTTGTATCTCGTTTATCACTTGGTGGAAATTGTTGAACCAAATGAACCAACATGGTGTCAATTAACTCATCAGTAAGCTGTAGAGAAATTTTGTCACGTAAAGGGTACTGTGGCTCTTTACTATCACGGTTGGCTTGTGCAAGTTGAATGTCCTGACTCAACGCTGCAGATGGAAGAATACCGAAATAACTGGTCATTGAAGAACGTCCTCTATATCAAATTTATTCGTTTTATTGTCGTGCCAAGCGAATTGGCTCTGGCATCCATGACAAATCTGATACTCGACATGGGTTAATATCCAAGCCCCCTCGACGAGTATAAGTTGCATAGACCATCAGTTTTTCTGGTTGAAGCAATTGCCAAATATCAGCAAATATTTGCTCGACACATTGCTCATGGAAACCATTGTGCTGACGGTACGAGATAATATAGGCTAATATGCTGCGATAACAAGGTTTTTTACCTTGAAAACGAATAAAAATCGTACCCCAATCTGGTTGTCCTGTGACTGGACAATTACTTCTTAAGAGATGAGAGTAAAGTTCAATTTCAACACTTTCTTCGGTCGTTGCAGGATCTAACTTTAATAGAGTTGAATCTGGATGTTCAGATAGACGCTCAGGGATGAGATCATCAATACAAATCCCTTGCGGTTTAGCAATTTCTAAATCATCAACTTGGAATAATTGTAGTTCAACTTTTCCACCCGCGGCATTTGACAAGTCACGTTCAACCGTTTCGACAAAATCTTGTTGAGACTCATACTGAGTAAAGTTCATGCTATTGAAATAAAGTTTAAGTGACTTTGATTCAATTAAGTTGGGTGAGTTGGCGGGTAAAGTTAAACGACCAATCGCCACTTGCGGTAAACCAAGATGATTCAGCCATGAAATTTCAAATACATGCCACCAGTCTTTACCTTGAGTAATGCCTTCAATATGCGCATATTGTTGACGAGACTCAGCACGGGCAATTGGAAATAAAACATCGGGCTGATATTGAGTAGGGTATTGGGTGTCTTTACCCAATAAAGAATGTTCAACACTCATTCACGCATTCCTGAACCACGAGCTAATAGATGATAAGCAACTGCATAGAGAGCAACACAGCATAGGGTAACGATACTCAGTGAGAACGTTACATTGACGTCACTGTGTCCTAAAATGCCAAAACGGAAAGCATTGACCATATATACAATTGGATTGACTAAAGATAAATTTTGCCAAAATGGGCTAAGTGCACTAATCGCATAAAAGACGCCACCTAAATAGGTAAGTGGAGTCAATACAAAAGTCGGGATAATAGAAATATCATCAAACGACTTGGCATAGACCGCATTGATGAAACCACCAAGCGAGAATAATAGTGAAGTAATAATGACAGTATATATAGTCACGAATAGATTATAAATTTCTAAGTGAGTAAAGAATAAACTCATGATGGTTACAATGAGACCAACCAAGACACCGCGACTAACGCCGCCAATCACATAGCCCCAAAGAATTAAATGTAATGGCACAGGGCTCATAATGAGTTCTTCAATACTTTTCTGGAATTTAGCACTAAAGAAGCTCGAAGATACGTTGGCATAGCTATTCGTGATCACCGCCATCATAATTAAGCCTGGCACAATAAATTGCATGTAGCTAAAGCCACCCATTTCACCAATACGAGAACCAACTAAGTTGCCAAAAATCACAAAATATAGGCTCATTGTGATTGCTGGTGGTAACAAAGTTTGTGGCCATATCCGCATGAAACGGCGAATTTCTTTAACAACCAAAGTCCAAAGTGCTGTTTTTAATTGATTAAAGTTCACTGATTCGCTCCAGCAAGATTCTTCTCGACCATTTTCACGAATAATTCTTCCAAACGATTAGATTTATTACGCATACTGCTGACTTGAATATTTTGTGATTGTAATAGTAAAAACAAGTCATTCATGTTGTGGGCTTTATCCATGGTGACTTCTAATGTCATTGAATCAATTAAATTAAATTTGAAACCGATGATATCCAGTTGCAAATTTTCAATGGGTTGAGCGAGGTCACAGATGAATGATTCTTCATTCAGTTGATTAAGAAAACCTTTCATGGTGGTATCTTCTTTAATCACACCACGATCAATAATTGCGATGCGACGACAAAGCATCTCAGCTTCTTCTAAATAATGCGTCGTTAAAATAATTGATGTGCCTTTTTCATTCATCTCAGTGAGAAAATCCCACATTGAACGACGTAACTCAATATCCACACCAGCAGTTGGTTCATCTAAAATAAGAAGTTTAGGTTCATGCATCATGGCACGTGCAATCATTAAACGACGCTTCATACCACCTGAAAGCATACGTGATTGAATATTACGTTTTTCCCATAAACCGAGTTTTTCTAAATAATATTCAGCACGTTGTTCAGCAAGTTTTTTGGGAATTCCGTAATAACCTGCCTGTGTCACTAAAATATCGAAAGTTTTTTCGAATTGACCGAAGTTAAACTCTTGAGGAACAACACCAAGACATTGTTTCGCATGGGATGGATGGGTATCTAAGTTATGCCCAAAGATTTCCACTGTACCCGATGTTTTTTTGGTTAAAGAGCTAATGATACTAATCGTTGTAGATTTACCCGCACCATTAGGACCTAATAATGCATAAAATTCACCTTCAGGTACGGTCAAATCAATACCTTTTAACGCCTGAAAACCATTACGATAAGTTTTGGACAAATCGCTCAACACCAAAGCATCAGTCATGAACGTCTCACGTTGTTAAATAGAATGACTATTTTGAGTGATATGAAAAAATAAACCAAGTAGAAAAATAGGTTTATGATGTATCAAAAATGGAACGATTAATGAAAATGATAGATCATAAGAATTTCTTATTACTTCCTAATGGACCATTTTAAAAATTGAATAACAGAATTACCATTATCTAGATTTGATACTTTATGAATATGAATGTATTTATACTTTATATGTTTGATATTAAATTGTTTTTATTTTTTGTGTGATGTTGCTTATATCTAAAAATGCGGATAAAAGTTTTCCAAATCAAGCATTTTCCACTTATCGGCTTTATCTAAAAATGTTAAGTAAATATGTATACTGAACGTTCTATTATAAGAAAGGTGAAACAAATGAAGAAAATAATTCTAGGTGCATTAATTAGCGTTGGAATGATAGGAACAACTTTTGCGCAATGTACATATAATTTAGATGCGACATTAACCGACTTAAAAAATTGGCAAACCAGTAATAACACAGCGCCAAATTTCCCTAGAACATATGAGCTGATTCAAAATATAAATCAAATTGATCAAAAAGCAGTGGGGCAAATAAATTATTATGCAAATAGCAGTGTAGATCATTTTGCAACATCTAAAAAAGTAGCCAACTTTAGAGCCCAATATAGATATATAACAAATATACCGGCTAATCTTCCTATGGTTGATACTGCTGTTAGCTCAAATGGTATTGTTGTTTTAGAATCTGTAATCGATGTGGCTAATTTAAATATTAATATGGGAAGTGCGACAGATTCATATGAGTTTGGATACAATTTAACAGGGTCTTCATCACAAAAAGTAGAATTGGGTTTAGATGTTGTTTATGGAAAGTATAATAATAACAGTGTATTAGCAAATGGTGATTATATTATTGTTACAGGTGGAGCATTTAAACCTGATACAAATGGTTTTACGACCGTCAAAGAATTTGATAGAAAAACTCACAAAATTACAGTTCCAAGTGATGGGAAAATTAAAGTTGGGATTTTTATAAATCAGTCTACTAAGCAGGTGGGCTATGTAATCAATGGTACAAACTTTGGTTATTTGAATATTAATTTGCAAAATTCTATTAATAGCATTGGCTATACTGCAACTATCAATCAAGAACCCTACGCAAATTCACTTTTAAATGGTAAGAGTGTAGGTATACAGTTGATTACGGATCATGCAAATATACAACAAGTATACCCAACAGGATCGAAAGATATTTGTGGAACAGCACTCTAAATAAGAGTGTGGGAACTAAACCTTCATTTTGAAGTTTTTTTTATTTTTAATAGACGAAATTTGTATAGTCATAGAAAAGAAAGTTAGATGAACTACAAATTCTAATACTTTTAATGATTGTGAATTGTATACATGGGTTTTACTAAATAAAAATTTAGAAACTTGAGGGTGATTCATCTTAGCAGGCAGTTTAAGTTTTTTTAATTAAAATTTATTTTGATTAGCTAATAATTAAATTTGGTGCGCTCAGCGGGACTCGAACCCACAACAATGCTACTCAATCATGCTCTATCATATTAGGCTATATATAAATCAATAACTTATATTTTTCAAATATGATAGTCCATGATTGTTTTGAAGTATAGCCTGTCAAAAAACCTGTCAAAAAACCTGTCAAAACTTATTGCGTATTAAGCTTAGCTATTTCAATTTTATTTTTATCGCCATGCATCCACTTTGCATACCGCTTCATAAGCATTTGTAAGCTATGCCCTAATTGATCAGCCACAAAATAGGATTTACACCATCCATCAGCAACATTGTCGCATAGGTGTGTCTTGTATTGTAGGCTGGGCGAGGGCGGATACCACAGGCTTTTAAGGCTCTTTGGAATCGTATACGTGGTGCACGTTCATTAGTAAATGGCTCATAAGTTTTTGGGCAGATCATTAAATGATTTCCGCGATAACCCTCATTTTTCTTGAATGAAACCAAGTCCTCAAGAGCCTTTTTTGATCGATCATTAAGATAAACATCACGAGCATTGTGCATTTTTGTGACATTCTTTTCTCTACCACGCACACGGCTTTTATTTACTCGGAATGTATTATTAAACCAATCAACATCAGTTGTATCGTTTAGTGCAAACATTTCTGATGGTCTACAACCTGTCCAAAATGCAAACTCAAAGTACCAATGATAGAATCGCTCATCATCAACAAGGTTTTTTGACATCCATTCAAGTAAAGCATTCATTTCTTCACGACTGAAAGGATCTGGAATACCCATTTGAACTTTTTTATTCTCAATGCCTGCCATAGGATTATCTAAAATCACCTTGCTGGACAAAGCCATTTCAAAAACACCACGTAGAGGAATTAGGCTATTATTTAATGTTTTAGCTGTTTGAAAATCTCTTTCATTGATTAAACCCCAAATAGCGTCATTTGTGATTTTGTGAATAGGAGTGAGGGCTAAAGTTGGCATCCAGTGATGATCCAAGATTCGTAAATACCCTCGCTTTGTATCTGCATTCGCATCACATCGGTCTAAAAACTTTTGAGCTAAGTCCTGAAACAGGACATCATTCTTATTTATGATAGCTTGATGCTCATCCTCTACAACATCACCACGAGCTTCTATAATATCTCTATCAGTTAAAATACCCCATTCAGCTTTAACAATTAGTTGATTTCTAATTTTAGCGGCTGTCGCAATGCCTTCCGCAGTTGCTGGGTGTGGTAACGTGATGTTGTAGGCTTTTCCTTTTCGCTCAAAGTAGATTTGGATTGAGCCGCTTCTAACCAGCACGCCTTTTGGTAGCGACTTTGAGCTTGTTCTGTCAGCCATTCGTTATAACCTTTAATCGAAAAATATATATTTCCATCTTGCTTAGACCAGACAATATCCTCTGGCCATTTTTTACGACGATGATCTAATTTTTGTTCAGCAATACCAGTGAGTTTAGAGAATTGACTAGCATCAACCCAGTCAATAGGTGTTAAACCCAACTCAAGTAAAGCTTCTATAATTTCATTTGGCATTGCTTCACCTCAAATTTTTAAAGGGTTTTCAACCTGTTGAATCAAAACACACTTGATCGCGAGTTCTATGTTTATCCATTTTCTCCTCCAAATAATAAATATAGAACCGCTATAAATAGTAGAAATGAAAAACCATACAATCGTTCTTTCATATTGCTTAGCCCACATGTTTTGCAAAATTATTGATTTCTTGTTTTACTGCTTCGAGTTTTGAAACTTCAATTTGAGTCAAAGCATCTATACCTAAATGCTCACAAACTGTTTTTACATCTAAGCCGCGCTCATCAATGAATGCTTGTAGTGAATCGCGTTGAGCATCACTAATGCCTTTAAATTCAGGTGGATTTATCCATTTTTTCCGCTCTTTGTCATAAGTGCATTTCATTTGTTCAGCTTGTGCTTTTAATACCTGACGCATGCTTTGATAATATGTATGTTCTTTATCAAGAGATTCGGTCAATTGATTTAAATCTCCCGCATGATTAGCCTCAGTACATGATTGCTGGAAATTCCGAAGATCAGCCTGAGCCTTAATTTCTGCTGCTTGAGCAGGTGTCAGGGCATTTATGTAGTCTTTAGCATGTTTTAGTAATGAAGCCAAAAATGTCGGTGAACTAGACAGCTCAGGAACAGGTACGTTACCTGTGCAAATATCTGTGCCATTTTCATTGCGTATAATTTGACCCAAACGCCCAGAATTTTTAGCGTGGTGAGTAGGGGATGGATTAAATAAAATATTACGAATTGAGTCGCCGTTATGGTCCGTTGTCGAATATAGATAACCCATAACATCAGCCATGCGATACAGTAGATTGCGGTTTTTACCAGCAAGATCAGGACGATAAACTTTTAATTTTTCTTTGCCAGCTTCTTCTTCAATAGCGTGGGCAATAAAGACAACATCTTTACCCATTGATTGCCATTTGCGAACCATACGCATAAATTTATCACCAGCTAAACCTTGTGCTTTAATGGTCAAAGTTTTGTCACATTGTAAATTAGTTTCGTTTTTAGATAGTTGATCTTTGATAGCATCAAGCATTGCACCAACAGTATCGGCCACAATAGTATTAAACCCATCATAAAAGCTGTCTTTTAGATTTTCCAAATCAAGCCAGCTATCAATACGAATAATAGTACCGTGGCGTAATTCTGCAGATACACGATGTTGACCTTTATCAAAGTCAAAAATAACAGGCTTATCAGCGGTATGGGCAATAGTGCTTTTTCCAAGTCCAGGATCTGTATATAAATAGCAAATGACGCTTTCAACTAGTAATGTTTTTTCAGGTGTAAATATTTGAATAGCCATGATTACAACCCCTTATTAAATTTAGTGTTGTTATAAGACATACGTTGATTCTTGCTGTATGACGTGCGTTGAAAGCAGTCTTTCGCATACATTGCTTTGCGTTCTTTTTTGCGTTGCTCATTAACTTCTTGTTGTAAGTTGCGAGCAATCCAAGGTTTAGCATTCAAATATTCAGCATCTACAGGTGTACCGCCGTTCTCTGATTCGAGACGTATGTCAGTCAACTTGTAGTTAGTTGAAAATATTTGAGGACCTAAGCGAACGTGATAGCGCCCTAAGTCATCGCGAGTAATGAACTCACGGAATGGCGTGGTGTATTGAGTGCTCATGAGTTCACCTCAACCATCTTATTTTTTTCGATGTGTGCAGTGATTACAGAAATCATATTTCTGATGTCATCAGCATTGGTGAAATCGTTATAAAAGCTGCCGTTTGATTTAAGAACAGGGTCAACAGCTAAGTTTTTAATAAATACTGCTTTGGTATCGCTACCTAACTGTCCGTTGTAATCTGGCTCTAATTCAAAATCAAAGCTTGTGAATACGTGATAGCCGTTAAGATTTACGATCGCTTCGCCAGTCGTATCAGATGTAATGTTTACTGACATCACGCCGTACATTGAATGTGTATTGCCAAACGAGTAAACGGGAGCAGGTTGGATCGGCTTAGTTACTAGGGCATAAGCACCAAATAAGCCCGCCAAAGTAGCAGCAGAGAATGCACTGAAAACAAGTAAAGACTTACCTAGCGTGTAATTGCTGTTGTGATTTAAAACGTTTTTGTTCCATAATCTACCTCATGTAAGTGAGAAGCCCTGATCGCCGTCCAAAGTGTTCAGGGCTTTTTGCTGTTCATGAAAAAATAGTAAGCTAACTTACTTATGTGGTCAAGTATTTTGGTAATTTTAATTACTTTTGTTGATTTTAATTACTACAACACATGAAAAAAATCCCGCATAAGCGAGATTAAGCGATTTTTTATTTATCAAAGGGGCTAGGTAATAAACTATATAAAGCGTCGTCAAATTGACCATTTTCCTGAATACGAACTGTATAAATCTCAACGATATTCTCGCAAGAGCTTCTTAATGGGATAACTACTTGTAGTACTCTATAAGTAACTTCTTCATCAGCATCTGCATTTGGTAAAGTGATCCATTGACCTTTCTCTGGTATTAGGCCGTGTTCAAACTCATCATATCCCTCAATCCCCCCAATACTGTTCTCAGTGACTTCAAATATCCGTAATATATACATATTATTTCTCTAACTTTAGTTTAAATAGGAAACTAATAAATTAAGGTTTAACCAATGCAGATTCCAAATGACCTACAAAACTTAATTCATTGAGTTGATCTTTAGTGATAATTTCATCAGGGTATTTATTTTTATCAGGATTATCACTCTGTAAACGAACTGTCTTTTCATTACCATAACTAATAAATATTCTTTTCATCCTTAAAAAACCATTATGTAAAAAGACATAAACATCGCCATTAATAATGCTAGATGTATCTACAGGTGTGATGTCTACAAAAAGTGGACTATCTGGTGATACAGTTGGCCACATGCTATATTCAGCAGAGTAAATCACCCTAAGCATTTCCGGCTTGGCTTGAATACCAAGCATTTTCAAGAAATTAGGATCAATTTCGACATACCCTGTAATTTCTTCTAAAAAATTCGCCACACCTTCTCCACAAGATGCTTTTACATTTTTATGAACAGGGATACTTACAGTATTTTTATTTTCGTATGATGATTTGAATTTTAAAGAGCTGATATAAGCTTCATCTTTATTAGGCGGAACAGCATTCTCCTTATTTTCACCTGTTAAAAGCCATTCTGGTCTGCAATTTAATGCATTAGATAACAACATCAAGCTTTCATGCTTCGGGATATTCTCATCCTTCTCCCAATAGATAACTGATGTTTTGGATACACCTACTTTATCTGCCAACTGCTGCTGAGTAAGCTTTTGCTCTTTACGTAGTTGCTTTAGTCGAATTCCAAGAGTTTCCATTACAAAACACCAATTTGATATGTAAGTTATCTTACCAATTGACATGATAAGTTTTATGTTATTAAGTTGGGTAAGATAAATTACTTTTAGGGTAACCTATATGACTAAATCTGAAGCTTTAACCCTGCTTAATTGCTCTGTTACACAGTTAGCAGAAAAGTTAGATATTTCTCATAACGCGATCAGTCAATGGGATGAGAAAAGAATTCCTTTAGCAAGGGAGTACCAAATTCGCGATCTAGCTAAAGGAAAAGAACCAATTAAGCGGGATACATTAATTTCGTAACTGGAATTTAAATATATGCAAATACATCGAATTACAAAACCAAAGCTACTCAAGATTACGTGAGACAACGCCAGTCGATAGCAATAATGGTCAGATTGATTGGGTGAATGGTACATGAAAATTAAGCGACCAATGCCACCAGAGCAATTAACCTTTGCACCTGCATTAGAGGTTTGGGAGTGGTTGAAATTAACGATACTTAATCCAGAACATAAAATCTTTAATCCAGACCATAAACACCTACTAAGTCAACAATGGGGAGATATTGCTTTTTTATGGGCAGATGGTGGTTATAGGAAACAGGGTAAAACAGTAATCGGTGATACTGAAAAGGTAATGTTCAATGTGGGTGGGTGGAGGAAAGAGCGCCAAGAAGCACAAATGTTTGATTGGTTTGGCTTCACTCCAGATTTTCTAGTCACATTAGACGCAAGATTTTGCAGACAATGTTCTGATGTGGAATTTTGCGCTTTGGTAGAACATGAACTTTATCACATTGCCCACGCCAAAGATAAACATGGGATGCCTGCTTATAGCCGTGACACTGGCAAACCCAAACTGGCAATTCAGGCCCATGACGTTGAGGAGTTTGTTGGTGTGGTTCGTCGTTACGGTGCCAGTCAGGATGATATGCAGCGCCTTATTGATGCAGCAATGAAGAAACCAGAAGTATCGCGGGTTGCCCTGCAACATGCATGTGGCACATGTTCATCATTACGAATTGCATAGACAGAATATAGACGGATGGATTAAATGGCAGTATTACCCGATGAGCATAAACTCTTTATTGTGCAAGCATTGGCGTGCCATGACACTCCATCACAGGTAGTTGCCGCCGTCAAAGATGAGTTTAAGATTACTGTGACCCGCCAACAGGTGGAAAGTTATAACTGTACACGTGCAGCAGGGAAAAATACGGCGCAAAAATGGGCGGCATTATTTACAAAAACTCGAGAGGATTTTGAAGCAGAAATTTCTAAAATTCCCGTTGCTTTATGTGCCGTCCGGTTAAGCCGTTTGCAGCGATATGTAGACATGGCAGAGCAAAGCGGCAATTTAGTACTTGCAGCACAGCTTTTGGAGCAAATAGCCAAGGAACAAGGCGGAATGTATGACAATCGCCGTATTCATGTGCATTCAGGGCCAAACGGCGGAGCAATCCAGACTGAGAATCTAAATGTCAATATAAACATGACAGAGGAGGAGGCAGATAAGCGCATTGCCGAGCTACATGCAAAGTTGGAAGCTACACATGGTCAGTAATGCAAAGCTGGAATATATAGCCTTACTCGAACAAAAATTGATGTGGCATTGTCGTAATGATCTGCATAAGTTTTGCCGTGCAATCGAGATACCAGGCGCACCGTTAAATGATAATGACGACTGTGATGAGTTTTATCCTGACAATATTACGCCAGCTAAGCATCATGACCTGATCAATCAAACCTTAATGGAAATGGCATATAAAATACCAGATGAGCAGGGCAGGATTAAAAAGCGTGTCATGTTTTTTATGCCCCCCGGTAGCGCAAAGTCCACATATGCCACTGTAGTTTTCCCAACATGGTTTATGGGTCGGTTTAAAAACAAGAATATTATCAGTACAAGCTATAACTCTGAATTAGCCACAAAGTTTGGTCGTAAATGCAGATCCATAACGCGAAGCCAAAAATATAAGCAAATATTTGGCGCTGAACTGGTCGCCGACAATAGGGCCGCACATGATTGGTCGATTACCAATGGTTCAACATACATGGCTGGCGGTATTTTGTCAGGTATTACTGGTAACCGTGCAGACGGGTTAATTATTGATGACCCGATCAAGGGCCGTGAGGATGCAAATAGTCCTACAATTCGAGAAAAGACTTGGGAGGAATATAAAAGCTCATTGCGGACACGTCTTAAGCCAAATGGGTTTATTGCCATCATTCAAACACGTTGGCATGAGGACGATTTATCAGGACGTATTTTACCCAATAACTATGATGGCGAATCAGGTTGGATAGAGGCAAGGGATGGTGAGTGGTGGTATGTGGTTTGCTTACAAGCACAATGTGAGCAGGAAAGTGACCCATTAGGGCGAAATATTGGTGATTGGTTATGGACAGAATGGTTTAGCCCTGAGCATTGGAAGCAAGAGAAAGTTACGCAAGGCTCCCGCAACTGGGATGCGCTATATCAGCAGAAGCCCAAGCCTAGTGAGGGGGATATTTAAGAAAAATTGGTTTGCAAAACGCCGTTATAACACACCACCTGCTAATCCAATAATGATTGTCCAATCATGGGATACGGCGAGTAAAGACAAAGAATTTAATGACCCATCTGCATGTACTACATGGCTCGTTACACGTACCGATTGGTATTTGATTAATGTATTCAAGGATAAGCTGATTTATCCAGAGCTTAAAGGAAAGGTCAAATCGCTATATTTACGTGATAAGCCTGATGTCGTATTGATTGAGGACAAGTCCAGTGGTCTAACAATTTACGCGCAGATAAGAATATTAGCATTCCGATTGTGGCAATTGAGCCAGAACAGAGTAAAGAACTAAGGGCGCATGCTGTTTCACCGTTGTGTGAGGCGGGGCTAGTTTGGCTACCTGAATCTGCTGAATGGGCGCATGAATTTGAATCGGAATTTTTTGCATTCCCACTTTCTACCCATAAGGACCAGACGGATAGTGTGACTCAATTTTTACGCTGGATGCATGTGCGCTCAATTGAACTTCAAGTATGGGGTACTGGGCAACAACGTGCTGGACATACAATGGATGTTCAAAGCGATGAACAGTATATTGATGAGGATATTGGCTATGGTATTGTTAGTGGAGGTAATGATTTCGGTGGTTGGTAAATTTATTATAATAATTACTAATCACTATCAAACCTAAATTTTAATACAAACAATATTAATAATATAAATAAGGTGCATTAGATATGACAACATTAGGACATGCTCGAATAGATGAGTTCGGAAATATTTCAGGTGGGGTAGCGGGGGATAATAGTGGTAAAGAAGTCACCATTACCCCTTATTACGTTAATCCCAAAGGCTGGCGAGTTTTGAGGGCTAAAGACACTGATATAGCTAATAATATTGCTACTGCTATGCAAAAGGCTTGTGAGAATAACAATATTGGATATGATCAAAAGCAAAGAAATAGTTTATATAATTTGATAGCAGGAAAAGGATTTGATCCTAGTCAAGCAAATCAGGCATGTGAAACTGATTGCTCAGCTCTAATTAGGGTATGTATTTTATATGCTCTGAATGTGAAAGGTTTGGATATTTCAATTAAGGATTTTATAACAAGTAATGAAGCTGATGTCTTGTTAAAGGCTAAATTATTTTCTGAAATGATTGGGGATGAATATACGTCTCAATCAAAATTCTTAAAACGGGGAGATATTTTAGTTACCAAGATCAAAGGACATACTTCAGTTGTTATAGAGGATGAAGGTTCTACAGTTAAGAAAAAAACAAAAAAATATATTCTTGGAGATCGAGTTTTAAAAAATGGTTTAGAAGGTGACGATGTAAAACAGTTACAAATCAATTTAATACAATTAGGTTACGATTGTGGTAAATGGGGTGCAGATGGTTTTTTTGGGGGAGACACCCAAAAAGCATTAGTAAAATTTCAAAAAGATGTGAAATTTGAAGGCACTTTGGGGGAATATGACCTAAATACACATCAAGCACTATTAAAAAAGCTTTAAGCTAAAGTCTCAATCCACTTAAGATGCCTAATGTGATGAGCTGCATACTGATGACGATGAGAGATTAGGTATCTTGGGTGGTACAAAGTTTTTATAACTAAACAATATGGCAGATCACGACATTATTTTTTATATGTTTTTTAACAAATTTTTACTAATTGATATTTTATGAATTACCTTTAAAATTAATATTATTATTTTTTAATTATCTATTTTATGAATATAGCTGTCGATACAGAGTCAAGTAATAAAAAAACCCAAGTGGTAGAAACTATTTCAAAAATAAAGGTTGGCGAGATAGACGAATCTAATAATAAAATTGTTCAGGTGTACTCGAAATATAATGAATATGCTATATATGAAATAGACCACGAAGATATCAACCACAGAATGCGAGTTATTATTGATGGTCATTTAGATGAAACTGAGTTATTGATAACAACAAGATTTCGTAAAGTGAAACAAAAATACATACAAGCAATAGGGATGTTGCCAAATAGCCCAAACTTGGAAATGTTGAAGAGAAGAATTGCACACACACTTTCATCTTGTTTAAGTAGCGATATAGATGGAGAGAAAGAATTCAATGAACTCATTAAAACCATCCAGCTTGAACATGGGAAACTGGTTGTAAATAGAGCAATTTATTTGTTTCCTATTTTTCTAATGACTTTAATAAGTTTTGGATTTTCATTCTACCAATACAATATTTTTGAGTTGAATAAATCAATCAGTGAACTTAATTATTTAGGTTGTTTATTTTTATCAGTATCAATTGGGGCAAGCATAAGTCTGTTAATGAATGCTACTAAATTAAATTTTGAAGAGTACTCTTTAAAACGGTACTACTTGATCCTAGGTCTTGAGAGAATATTTTTAGCATTTTCGGCTGGTTGTGCAGCTTATGTGTGTATACAGGCAGGACTTCTTTTCCCAGAATTTACTAAAAATTCAATTTGGGGAATTATGGTTGCATTAACAATAGTTGGTTTTTCTGAGTCCTTGATCCCTAGTTTTTTAACAAAAATTGAAGGTAATGGCTCAAAATAGAATATTTATCTAATCTAAAAATCTATCTTCGGAAGGTTTTTTAGCCTTGCCACTGATGGTGACATTATCAATAAACCAGTCGCACCCTTAAATTCTGTAGATAGTTTGTCATTATTGGCAAACTATCTACTGTCATGCTTAATCCGTTAAAAATAGTTAAAAAAGTCTTACAACGTCCTATATTGCAAAATGAATCTGCACCTGCTTCGGAAACGGCGGGGATAGCGGTTTATCTTGACGCTTATACAAATCTTATTTCCAATCAAGATACCGTGCTCATGGCAAAGGGCTACGGCGATCTTAAAATTTACCAAGAAGTTTTGCGGGATGATCAGGTTAAATCGACATTTCAGCAACGCCGTTTGGCTGTAGTTGCAAAAGACCTAATTGTTGAAGCGGGCTTAAAGGTGGTGGCTATGTCGCACCCCCAGCAAAAGACAACGATGCGAAAGAAAAGGCAAAAAAAGATAAAGCGAATGCAGATGCAAAACGTGCAGCAGAGGAAGCTGCAAGGGAAGTAGAAGCATTAGCACGTGCCGAGTATGAGCATAAACAAGCTATGCTTAAAATCAGCATGAATAATATCCAGTTTGAATATGATCAAAATAAGAAAAGTCTGGAAGAATATTATAATCTCAAGCGTGAATACATTTTGGAATCATCTCAACTTGAAATTGCTGAGCTTGAACGTAGAAGTGCACTTGCTAAAAATGCTTCTGAGAAAAAACAAATAGAAACTAAAATTGAAAAAGTTAAAAATAATTTTGTTTTGGATTTGAATAAACTTGATGTATTCAAACGTGATAAAACATACAGCAACATCAATAAAGACACAGATAAAATATTAAGTGATCAGGCATATCAAGATAAATATGCTGATATTCAAACAAAAATGAATCCAATGAAGAAATTGGATATAGATGAAAATAATAGGAATAATAAACTTGCAACAATTGCGCAATTAAAAGAGCAAATGACAAAACTGCAAGACCTTCAAAATTCTGAAGGTGGAGAAAATATTGAAGGTCTTACAGAAAAGATTAAAAATCTTGATATTGCGACCAAAGAATTACAAGCAACAAGTTTATCTACATTTGAGCAAATGGGGCAGGATATTCAGCAGGCAGCAGGTGCGGCACTGGCAAGTGGTTTAAATACATTCTTCAATGATTTGATTGATGGTAGTAAGTCAGCAAGCGAGGCATTAAAAGATTTTGTGCGTAATTTTATTAAATCAATTGCGCAGATTATTGTACAAGCGATGGCTGCTTATGCTGCCTTGCTAATTATAAATGCGATCCCTGGTGGTACAGCTGTTACATCAGCACTAGATTTAGCTGCGAAAGCAAATAATGCTAATAAAGTTGTAAAAGGTGCTAGAACAGCATCAGCAGGGCAGCACCACACAGGTGGTATTGCAGGATCAAGTGGTGTTCGCCGTAATATTGACTTGGCGACATATAGTCATGCACCGCGATATCATACAGGCGGTGTTGCAGGGTTTGCACCAAATGAAGTGCCAGCAATTTTAGAGCGAGGGGAAGAAGTTTTAACCCGTAACGACCCTAGACATGTTGCAAATGGTGGTGGTGGCACTGGAGGTAGTATCACAGTAAAGAATATTAATGTGTTTACTGAAGAACAAGCTATTGAGCATATGAACTCACCTGCTGGCGAGCGAGCGCAAATAAATATGGTTCAGCGTAATGCTTCAGCCATAAAGCGGATTTTAGAAGACAGTTAATGTAGCTTTTTTAATCACCTCAATGTATTTTTATGTTGGGGTTTTATTTGGGTACGATATGAAAAAAATTTTATTCTTATGCCTGTTAGTTTCGGGTGGGGTATGGGCGAATGATGATGGGTTATCTTTTGATGAAAGAGAGGCACAATTTAGAAAACAGATTGAGGAAGATTTAGCAAAAGCCACTGATCCCGTTGAAATTGAAAAAAATTCAAAAGAAATGTGGGCAAGACACAATGAGCGATTTAGCAAGCCGACTGCAAAAATTGGTATGACTGAAGAACAAGTAATAAAAAATACGCTGTGGGGTGAGCCAAGCAGTAAAAATTTTATGACAACAAAATATGGTACACGTGAGCAGTGGGTTTATGACAATGTGGGTTATCTGTATTTTGAGAATGGTAAAGTTGTAGGAATTCAGAGTTTTTAAATAAGCCGACTTAGATCGGCTTTAAATCACCTGTGTGATGCAAATCAATCTGTAGCGATAAAGCGAATTTTAGAAGACAGTTAATGTGGATTCTTTAATCACCTCAATGTACTGTAATGTGTTGGGGTTTACTGGGTTAATTTCATGAAAGAAATATTAATACTATGTGCAATATTGGCATGTAATTCTGCAAATGCGATGGATAAGATAGAAATCATTCGTGATATTCCAAATATGTCAAAAGATAAAATTTATACTTCAACAAAACAGTGGATTGCTCAGACTTTTGTAAGCGCTCAAGATGTTATACAGTTTGATGATAAAGAGGCAGGTACTTTAATTATTAAGGGGAATGTTGATTACCCTTGTTCTGGCAATTGGTCGTGTACTCATCATGGTTTAACCAACGACGCTATTGACTTTACTATGAAGGTTGATATGAAAGATCAAAAAATGCGTATTACTGTTGATGACATTTTTTTAGTTCTTTAAATGCGTTTGGTAAAGAAATTCAACAAGTACCGAACAATAAGCAAGAGGCTATGTTTGGTAAGCGTCTTTCAGGAGTGACTAATAGCTTACTTCATACCGTCGAATCAGCACCAAAAAATAAAGGTAATGATTGGTGATTTTTTATAACTAAATAACATTTAAGCCACGCTAATGCGGGGCTTTTTATTAAGTCGCACCCTGACATAAAAGAACAATAAATTAAAAATCGTACCTATATTCCAATAAGGAGATGGGTATGAATACCTCTATTTTATTTGGTTATTTTAATACCATTATCAATTACCTTATGCCATCGCCTCCTGCTCCGAAGGCTTCTGATATTTCTGACTTTACAGCTCCAACGGCAGAAGAAGGTCGACCTGTCCCTGTTGTTTTTGGCACTGTGAAAATTGAAGGTGCAAATGTACTTTGGTATGGCGGCTTATACGTGGAAGCAATTCAAGAACGGCAAGGTAAAAAATGATAGTCATATATGCTGATATTAAAGCCTGCCAGTTCTGTAGTAAGGGAGCTAGAGCTTGGTTTAGTCAATATAAATTGGATTACTTGCATTTTGTTGGTAATGGCATTGATGCGGACGTATTGTTGGCCACCAAAGATCCTTTTGCTATTCGTGCTGTAGAGCAAGCGAAAAAACGGCTAAAAGGTGTTGAGTAATGGGTGGTGGTTCTAAAAAGAAAGTCACAGTTGGATGGCGGTATGGTTTGACTGTGCATATGGGTGTTTGTTATGGACCTGTTGATCAAGTCGAAAAAATCTTGTCTGATGATAGGGATGCATATAATGATCCTATTACAGGAGACCAAACTGTATCTATTTATAAGCCAGATTTATTTGGAGGAGACAAAAAAGAAGGCGGATTAAGTGGATACATGCAAGTACAACAAGGTAGCAACACACAGCTCCCCAGCTCATTTTTAACGCGACATTTGGGCACAAATATTCCTGCATTTCGGGGCATTTTAGGATTTATCTATACTGGAATAATGTCTGCGAATAATCCGTATTTGAAGCCATTTAGTTTTATCATTCGCCGTATCCTGCAAGGTTGGCAAAATAGCAATATTTGGTATCCTGAAAAAGCAATTATTCAACATACTACAGCCAAACGCACACGACACGATATGAACCCAGCGCATATCATCTATCAATGTCTTACTGATACTGATTGGGGAATGGGTTATCCGCTTGGTTCTATTGATGATGCCAATTTTAGGGCAGCAGCAGATCAGCTTTACAGCGAAGGCTTTGGATTATCTTTGCTCTGGAATCAACAAAGCACTATCGAATCTTTTTTAGGTATTGTTTTTAATCATATTGCTGGTTCATTAAATGTTGATCCACGGACGGGGAAGTATCAAATCCGTTTAATCAGGCAAGATTATGATCGAAATACACTGCCTATTTTTGATGAGAGTAATGTTAATGATCTGGTGAGTTATCAGCGTGCAGGTTGGGGTGAATTAGTTAATGAAATAAACATTACCTTTGTAGATCCTGATATTTTTGAAGAATCCCCAATAACTGCACAAAACCTTGCTGCAATTCAAGCACAGGGTGGGATTGTAAATCAGACAATCAGTTTTACTGGGATAACCAATTCTAATCTTGCTCAACGTGTAGCAATGCGAGAGTTGATTGCGCGAAGCACACCACTTGCAAAAATACAAATAAAAGTTAATCGCAGTGCATGGAAAGAAGTTCCTAATGGGCTATTCAAATTTTCATGGGCGAAACTTGGTATTGAAGCAATGGTGATGCGTATTGTCGGCATTGGGACAGGGACATTAGGTAGTGGTGTTATCACAATCGATGCTATTGAAGATGTGTTCGGATTACCTTCTAACACTTATGCAGACCAGCAAGATAATGAATGGCAAGACCCATTGCAGCCGCCTGTACCGAGTCCTTATCGCTTATTAACTGAAGTAACGTATTTTGATCTGGTCACAACATTAAGCCCAGCCGAATTGTCTTATATTGATCCCGATGATGGATATCCGATCATGTTTGCAAGTAGGCCATCAGTTGCGGCGTATGACTATGACCTATTAATCAATGAGAATAAGGTTAATCAGGGGGCGCATTGTGTTGTTGCAATAACTTCAGCATTAGCAAAAGAAGAATTTTCTACATTTCAGATTGCTATTGATGATGAGTCGCAAGTCACGATTGGTGAATATGCGGTAATTAATGCAGAATATATACGCATAGATGCTTACGATAGCAACACCAATACATTAACAGTTGCCAGAGGTACTATCGATACCGTTCCACAAGCTCACGCTATTAATAGTCGTATTTTCTTCGGAGATGGAGCGAGTGCTACTGATCCAAGCGCATCACCAATAGGTGCAATTTTATCTGCAAAAGTCATTACTCGCACAGGTATGGGTGAATTAGACAAATCACTTGCACCTATTGATACAGTCACCATTCAAGCGCGACATAACAAGCCTTTTCCGCCTGCAAAATTTCGTATCAATGACGTGTATCTACCTTTAAGTGTAAAAGGCGCAATCACTATTAGTTGGAATGAGCGCAATCGCTTAATTCAAGACAGCAATCTTTTGGCACAAGATGAAGCAAGCTTAAGTCCAGAAGAAAATACAACGTATGTGATCAAAATCTATGATCAAAATAATGTGCTATGTCGCACCCTGACTGGGCTCACTGGAACCAGCTATACATATCCATTAGATGATGAATTAGCCGATTGTGGTGGTATTCAAACTCATATCAGAGTTGAGTTATTCAGCGTACGCGATGGTGTTCAATCATGGCAGTCACATGAGCATCGATTTGAACGTGAATATGAAGGTTACGGTTTCGGATTAGGAGCAATCCTTGCTCTTGTATTAAGCGGAGATATTGATAAGGACGGGAAAATCCAAGTTACACCAGGTGTAATCACTAAATTTATTTGTAGTGTCACAGTCAGCTTATATGGCGGTTCGGCGTTTATTGAACACTATGGGTTCTTATCTACATCAACCATGTTTCAAGGCTTCATCATGCTGGTATTTGCTGTATTTGGGCTACTGGTTATAGGTATTGCATACCAGTCTATAGCGTTGATGAAAGGTAAAAAAATATCAGAAATTATTGCTGAGGTTAAATCTGCGTTTGTTGCAATTATTAGTGGTAAGGGTGGAGAATAATGAGTAATTATCCTGAATTGCTTTGGATAGCTGAGGCACGCAAACACATTGGTTTAAAAGAAGATACAAGCAAATTTAAACATTCACCAACTATCCTAAATTGGCTAAAAGCACTTGGCGCATGGTGGATGGAAGATGAAACGCCATGGTGTGGTACTTATATCGCTCACTGCCTGCAAACTGCTGGAGTCAAATTTCCTAAAGATTGGTTTCGTGCATTGGCTTATCTAAGTGGTGGAACTAAACTTGCAAAACCAGCTTACGGTTGTGTAGCTGTTAAAACTCGCATTGGTGGTGGGCATGTTTGTTTTGTGGTTGGTAAAGACAAAGCAACAGGAAAGTTTGTTTAGGCGGAAATCAATCCAATATGGTATGTTACGCACTCTATAATGAATCTGATTTTGAAGCTTTTATGTGGTATGGCGTAGCTAACAAACCTGCCGATCATCGTTATGACTTGCCGATTCTAAGTAATGTAAAGGCCACAGGTGCAACTGAAGCTTAAAACATATGCTCACTATGAAGATGGTGAGCATATTTGAGATGAGATGTATTATTTAATCTTCATGATTTTTTGACCATTGCTGATTCGTTTTATTTTTAATTTCTTTATAGCGCTCGTAGAATTGATTTATTAATTCCTGATCAACAGATCCGTTGGCTTCAACATGTCGAATATCAGCATCAAGGGAATACAATTCATTTAATGTCATAGCAGAATTGACCCATAATTTTTTATGCTGGAAAACGCCATCCCAAGTAGTTATTACAGTTATTAAAGCGCTTAAACATAAAGCCAGAGCATTTAATTCATTCGCAAAATTATGAAAAACGTATTTTGTAATACCCAATAGAATTGTGGTTAAAGCTGAGGTCGCAGCTATTCCTATAGTGATCAATGATACTATATTTCTATCTGATTTTCTATTTGATCGCAGTGATTTAATGTCCCAGGATAAGTCACTTTTGAGGACTTTAAGATTGGCATTAATTTGTGTACGCATGATTTTTCAATTTTTATAATTAGTTAAAATTATCTTACAGGATTATTTTAGGCAGAAATAGTAATCGATCATGGCTAAATCATCAATCTGTCAACCAAGATTTATGGCTAAATTTGAGTTTTGTCAACTAAATGTCATTCAACCATCATGGAAATCGTGATAGTTCCAAATAAGGGATAATCCCGTATTTAGTAACTTAGGAAACATTACTACACTTATAGCCAATTCGCCTGCTCCACCAATCCGTGGAGCAGGTAACCGCACTAAATTCTGAGCATGGGTTGATCAGTTTTGAGTACATTCATTTTTTTGAGCTAGGGCAATATTAAGAAACTCTAGTAACTCATGAATCTGAAAATTATTCCGATAGTCACACAAGGCAAGTTCATCTGCCATCATTTTAGACATTGCATCAATTATAGGGAAATTATCAATAATAATTTGCTTTGTCCGACTCCAGCAGTCATTTAAAATTTCTTCATGCTGTTTAAATTCATTATCCCGAGAAACATCTCCAGCAAATCTTATTCCACGAGCAATATTGGTATAGGTAAATATTTGGGTGCTGTCGTTTTTAGCAGTATCACTGTTAGCATAATCGATAGATTCTATATCAAAAGAAGAATCCTCTTTATTAAAAAATTCCGCAGCAACGCCACATTGAAGACAAATAATTCTTTGATAAAGAAACTCAAGTACATCTTCAATATTGGGCAAGTCAGGTTGCGGCCAACTCTTTGCATGAGCATCATGATAAATGCCCCCTTGCAAGCCCGAGTATATTGAGATACGTATATTTTCCTGATTAAAGCCAAAATATCTAGCAGCAAACCAATGGCCTAACTCATGCTTGGACACTGCTAAGGCGGTCATTTTTTTTGTTGGCATAACACCCACTTTAAGGAATCAAAATCACGGTTAATTATTCTTTCAATGTGGTTCGATGTCTACTTTATTTAGGCTACCACGTAAAAGTGATACGGGATTATCCCGCATCACGGGCTATAGGTGATTTAAAGCTATACTAATAAACCACCTTTAAGGTGGTTAGTGAGTAAAATTATTCATAGTGTTCAGGATAAGCTGAGCCAATTGAATCGATAAAATGCCAAAGGCAAATATTATCTGTAAAGTTATTAGGCAATTTAATTTCATCAGATGCTACTAAGCGATCTGAATCAATATCCAAACCGTTATCATCTCCTTCCAAAAATTGAACATATTGATCAGAAAGAAATTTAATTGAAACAACGGAGGGAGACATATAGCCCAAATAATTTAAGGTAGTAAATGGTTCATAGATATGAAGAGTTTTGGATTTTCCATCCACATCAATTAAAAAATCATCAAAGCCACCACTATTTTTAATCAATCCGTTTAACACATGTTTCAAATAGAGATATTGTTTATCTGAAAATTCACTTGCCCATTCTGGCTTGCTTTCATTGGTAATAATTTTTTGATGAATTAATGATGACATTTTTAACCCTTATAAGTTTAGTTTTGATTGATCGGACTAGATAATAATCGTGGTCCAGCAGATCTAGCTTTTCCTATAATTTCTATAAGTTCAGCATAGCTAAGCTCGAATTTATCATTAAAACCAAAATTAATATTAGTGTCTTTAGTCTCAGAATGTTTCATGGATGATAGGTTTAGATCATCAATAAGCATCTGTGTTAGTTGCTGATCTGTTAATTTAAATAAGTGCATAATTCCAAACCTATTCCATAACTACTGAAAAGCCTTTCAGCTTTCTTTTATTTAAAAACAAATATCGATCCGCTGCGTCTTTGGTTTGAAATTTTACAGCACCATCCTTCTTTTCTGAAAAAATGTACTTCTGATTGAACATGCCACTGATATCAGAATAGTCTTGATATTCTTCAAATAAGTCGGTTTGTATGTGCGCGTATTGAGTGTCATTTTTAAGATAATGGAGTCTCATAGCATCAAACTTGATTATGTAACATAATCAAGTTTGATGATAAATCAGACCTAATAAGAATTCAAATTTAAAAAATTGTGGATAAACAAGGACAAGTCAAAAGTTGACGCTTGTCAATGTATGTTTGGTCGGAATACAAACTATAATTGAATAACTTTAGGGTTCTGTTTAAAAAACAACCACTTGTTTTTCATCCATAATTCTACTTTATCTTTCTTTAAAATATGAATTAAATTAGCAAGAAGGTCAAATTTTGCAAAATTATCATAATAATAAATTATAACTCGTACATTATTATCCATTTCATCATTAAAAGAAAAAATCTCTTTTATATAATTTCCATCTGAAATATCTAGAGAATGTCCCCAAATATAAAAAATAAATTCATAGAAGAAAGATTTATTCTCTTAAAATCAACATTTGTTTTAATCTCATTTCTTATGCCATTATCGCCAATGTTTGCTCTTAAAAGTGAAATGGCGTTATCAAGTTCTTTTTTATCGTGTCTATAATTAGTTAATCTATCATGTAAAAATATATAGTCAGTATTTTTTAGAAGTTTTTGATGGTATTTAGTAAATCCATAAACCTTTAATCCAATCAAAGAGCTATGATTTAAATCAGAAATTCCTAAAACCAAATTCTGATTAGCACCGTGGCGACCATGAAGGTAATTTATCTTAATCTCATTGTTATAGAATTTTTCAAAAGTGTTAGTATAGTTGAAAGAGTATATTTCATTAACTTCTATAAAGTTTTTAATTTTAAAATCGGTATTCTTTTGAAATTTATCAATTATATCAGTTAAATATAAATTAAATAATTCAATAAAATTATCTAGTTGTTTTTGTAAAAATGACAAATATTTTTTACTATCAAAGCCGTATTTTTCATTCATATTTACTTTAAAAAAGTCAGGACATAATCTCCCATCTGGTTCTAAATTGGTTTTATTTTGAATTGAGCAAAAAAGTCCCAATTTTTCAAGCAAATGAAACTGAAGCTCAGGAAAATAATACAATTTATCAGATGGCCTTTTATTTTTAATAATACCAAGGTCAAATTTCCCATTTTTTAAGAAATAATCTTCAATAGTATTTAAAGCAGAAACCACTAGCAATAATGCTTCTTCAATTTTTTGTTCAAAATCAATCCATGTTTTAATTTCATTAACATGATCTAAAAAGAAATTATACCAAATATTAGTGTTTAAAATTTCTTGAATTGTATTACTGGTGAGAACTAAGTTGTCGTGTTTATGGAATTCTAATGTTTTTTGAAAAAATGGAAATTCTTTTTTTAGTGAGTTTTCAAAAATATCTTCAAATCGCATACTTCCACTGTGGGGTGGAAAATTTTGTATGCTTTGCATGACATCCATAAAATGGTCATATTTAGTCGGTAAGTAATGAGATAGATCAAAACCATTGCCTACAATTAAAATATTCACAAAATCCTCCTCATTATTTTCAATTTATGAGTAAAGATACATTAAACATATGTTCTTATAAAGATTAAATATCTATAACTATTTTGGAGCCATAATTATTTTAGGTATTGTCGCTCATTCTTCGGTGCAGCTGTGAATTCATCAACAGACATTTCAAAGAAAAAGTCTCTCGCTTGTTCATGGCTACAGTTAAGCCAATCATTACGACGATCTCTTGGTATCACTATAATAGATCTCTTTTCATCTTCAGGTGCATGAAATTGATTCATGAATGTATGTAGATCTGAATTGATCGTCAACATCGACATCGATCTGTATTCAATGCCATCTATAACAGCATACTCATAAATGCCAGCTACAGTGAACGGCAGTTCATCGCGTCTGTAGATCCCATACCAGTGAGACTTGCCATCGATATACTTAGGTTCAAAAATAGTCTCGACAGGAATTAAGCAAAATTGATTTTTCTTCCAAGCATTTTTAAAATTTGGTTTTTTTATCGACGGTCTCAGTTCTAGCGTTATATGTATTCTTAGCTTTTTTTATGTCATCGAGCCATGGTGCAACTAGACCAAATCTGGCCAAGCGCCATTCTATGTTGCCGCGCTTGGAGAAAAGGATAGGGGCCTCATAGTTAGGGTAGATGTCAGCTTTATAGTCAAAAGTAGGCTCGAATAGATTTAATAATTGAGCGCGGCTTCTAGCAATTGGTTCGTAGTTGGCACACATAACTAACTCAATTTTCAACTCTTTAAGTTAGAATAGAATGAAAATTGGATCTAGTTTGTGTCTTATTAATTACTTTTGTTGGTTATCACGTTTCTCAATTGCATCGCGTGCACCTTGAGGAGTACTTTCAAAAAGCTTATCAATCTCGTTAGGTTCAGTAATAGCACTATAAACAATTAAATTAATAAGTTTGAAAAGTTTTGGTACAGAATCAACAACTTCCTGTTCGTCCATTTCACCTGGATGAACAGCATTGTTTCCAATTATTCTAATCGTATCAGCTGCTTTTACTATATTTGTTTTAAGTTTATCCTTTTTGTTTAATGATCCGATATCTAAATTTATATTCTTTCCTGGTTCACCCAAGTGTTTGCAAAGCTTTTGTAAAGCCAGTCTTAAAAGGGCTGCAGATGATCGAGGAGATTTACTGAAAATAGAACGAGCTTCATTAAAATCCTTTGCAACGTTCTCTGGCATATCTACTGAAGGCTGAATTGAAAGAAGGGTGTCAGGGTATAGCATGACTGCATTATTTTCATATTCACCGTCATCAATTGCTTTTCTTCTCCAGATAGACGCATCTCCACAATGACTGCAATAACCAGAATCAAGACGATATTTCGCTTTTGAGGCAAGATTACTCCAACTAACTTGCGCATATGCGTTACACATCGGGCAATTAAAAGCCGAGTCATAGTATTTAGGTGGTATGTATTCCATAATATTCACTAAGAAGTAGGATAAATTATATATAATAGGAACAAACTTAATTTTCAATAACTTCAATAGTTTTAGTAATTATTAAAACGATTAGATACTACCATCTTGAATTATTGAAAGATTGCTTTTAGAGGAACCTAAAACTATAACCTCGATTTCATTCATCGCTGCTCTTAATTTTTTATCACTAATCTGCACGTAACCTGCGGTGACATCATTCTTCTCCTCCTTATTATGATTTAGTAGTTTTTTAATTGTGTATTTCTCATAGTCCAAACTTTCGGCAATAGATCCATAGATATGGTGCAAATCATAAAAAGTAAACTGGAAGTTAAAGGATTGATTAATCTTTGTCATTGCCATTCAGGGTAAAAGATTTATAAAAAACAGCGATTCACCTAAGAATTTTTTTAATGCTTTATATTTATTTGATCTGTGGGATTTCATACGTTACACATATTTTTTATAAATCCTGTCAGCTAGATAAGCTTATTAAAATTATTTTAAATTTAACAATATATTAAGTGGTGCGCTCAGCGGGACTCGAACCCACGCCACAGGCTTCGGAGACCTGTACTCTATCCAGTTGAGCTATGAGCGCATACATGTGTGGCACATCATAGGCAAAAAATACATAGAGGTAAACATAAAGACGTAATCAATATGATCTATTGTTTATTAAAACAACGATTTTCAACCTTAATTGCCAAAATATTTAAATCATGTTTGCAAATGCTGTACTGAATAATTAATCAACTTTAATGTTTGATTCAATTGTGCTGGAGGAATTCGTGATTCTTGAAGAAAAGTAATCCATTGCATTTGGCACGCTTTTAATTGCTGTAGGTTTTTGATCGTCTGTATTTTTTGTATCAATGGCCGCGCCATTAAACCACAATAAGTTGTTAATGTTTGAATCATGACTTGTTGGATTTCAACAAAAGGAAGTTTTTCTAACGTAATAATTTCTGCTTCTAGATTTTCTGTTGGGTTAGATATGTTTTTATTTTGATCTTGTTGAATGTGTGGGATCATCGTAAAAGTATTATTGTCTACTGTTGTGACTTCTTCTTCAATATGTATGGATTCGGGTTGTTGATGTGCTAATAAGCCCATATCAATCAGTTGTTGAACTAATTCCGTAGGTGCTATTCTTTCTTTATATCCATGATCAAGTTCTTGAAAATCTTCATGATCAATCAAAAGCAATAAACGACGCTGCCGTGCAGTTAAAGCACTATCACGTTGTTGCAGGGCATTTTGCCCGAGTTCCGTTTTAAAAAAATTAGACATTTCTTAATCCCCACAAGCCCAAGATCTAGCATGAGGATTAAGATAAGGTTAAAAAATGACAATAATGTTAACAATTTATTAAATATCATTGTCTTGATTGGAATGACTGGAAAATAATTTAAAAAATTTTCTAAGAGAGCTTATCTAACTAATTTTGTTTCCAATGCCTTACGTAAATAGAGATCAAGATCGTCTTGGCGTAAAAGCCATTGAATATAATCCACTGGAAGATCTTGAATCGCAGTACCTTTGTGTTTACCAAAAGTAATACTTTTTGGAATACGAGCCTCTTCTGAAGCTATATAAAGCTGTTCAATATTTTCAATGTTTAATTGATGAATGATATGCATCAAAATATTAGCCGTTAAAATAATGTCAGCATCAGCTCTATGAGCACCTTTGAGCATTTCTCTAGCTTTATCACTCCCTTTGGAGATGAGATAAATTAAGGCTGAAATATTATGTGCTTCCGCATTTTCCCAAACACGACGTGCAAGTGCTAAGGTGCAAATTGGCTTAATTTTTGATGTATCTACGCCACACTTTGCAATAGCTGTAATATCGTAATCAACGTTATGACCAATAATATACTGGGTTTGTTCAGGCAGGCGGAACTCACTGTAAAAAGGTTGATCAGTTAGATCTGATTCTAATATGTGATGTACTGCCATCGCGGCATAAGAGATAGGTTGACCAACTTGATACAGCTGATCAAAAATCTTTTTCTTGTCTAAGCTTAGCTTTCCACGCTCAATTTCAATTGGCGCGTAAGCAATTTCTATAGGCAAACCATTTAATGTATGTGTTTCCGTATCTAAAATAATGGCTTGCATAAAGTTGAACCTAATTGGGTAGGATAGTCTCTCAGACTTTTTATCTTACAAGAAATTTAGGATGAGCTGTGCTTAATCATGCTTAGATTGATTGGATTTTAAATAAATTAGTGATGTATTGCGTAAATAAAAAGCATACATAAAAGGATATAAAAAAATACTTGAAACAATTTCGTAATAGGCGTAATTCTTGTGGATGTAATAACCTTAGATAAATTCCATCTAAGTATAAAACTTAAAAATAAAATTAGTTAAGGAAAAACTAAATGAAAATTAAACTATTAACGGTTGCAATGCTGAGCACGACTTTGTTTTTGACAGCTTGTGGTGGCGACGATAATGGATCGACAGTATTTGTACCTAAACCTGAGATTCCTGAAAATAATATCAAAGACCCTGTTGTTGGAATTCCTAAAAACTATGAACTTAATGGTATGGCTGCAGCGTCATCTGATAGCGTGATAATGACCTATAAAATGTTGGGAGTTAATGATAAAGAAGTATTGGCAACAGCGCTTGTCTTCACACCGCCGGCTTCAATTTTACCACCAGCAAATGGTTGGCCGATAGTAGTTTGGGCACATGGTACAACCGGTGTTGCGGATAAATGTGCGCCAAGTCGACAAGGTTTAGGAGGAAATGAATTTTTATTAAAAGCTTTGTTAGCATCGGGATATGTAGTTGTTGCTCCTGATTATGAAGGATTAGGTGAGCCAAGTGAAAAAGATGCTCATCCATTCTTAAATGTTAAAAGTGAAGCTTATTCAATTACTGATGCTGTGGTTGCTGCACGCGCTTATTTAACTAGTTTAAATAAGAAAACAAATGGTCAGTGGATGACAGTAGGACATTCCCAAGGTGGTCAAGCGGCATTAGGTGCAGCTCAATATGCAAGTCGTGCGAAGCTTGATTATAAAGGAACAGTTGCTGTAGCACCTGCATCTAACCTTAAGTCAATTTTAGAGAAGGGAGAGCTGTTAGCTATTGGGCAACCAAACCAGATTCAAATTGCACTTTTAGCTCCATTAGATACCTTCACGGCGTTAATAACAGCAGGTTTAAAAAATCAGAACCCAAGTCTAAATTTTAGTGAGGTATTCAATTCGCCAACAGATTTGATAGCAGCAACTGCTGAAACCTCCTCTGCAAATTCTGCTTGCTATGATGTGTTAGGTGATAGATTTAAGACAGCTATGAATACTTATTTGGCTAATAATAATACGCTTGAAGGATATCCAAGAACAAAAACTAACTTTATGAATATTGAGAGTATTAGTAAATTCTTATCGACCGATTCGCAACCATTACAGAAAAAAGTATCGACCCCTATTATTATTTATCAAGGAACTGCAGATGCTACGGTTCCAAAGGAAGCAACTGATGGTCTTGTATTATCAGCAAGAACAATAGGAACATTAATTCCTGATGCCAATTATCGAGTAGGAGCATGGGATCATACAACAGCATATTCCACAAATATTGGAAAAATTGTCCAAGACGTTAATATCCTTTTACCATCTAACCAAATCGTCAAACAATAAGTAATAACATACAGCTCAACCCTTTTTTTTAGGGTTTGAGCTGTGCGATTCTCAATAGAAATATTAAAATTAGATAAAAGGAATTAATTAACTCTAGGAGAATAAAATTATTAGTGAAATGTGAGTGAAATTCACGAATAATTAAATAAATATCAAGCTCTGTAACAGCAAACTTCATGCTATAATTCGCACCAATCTTTAGCACGGCTTAAAAGCCCTAATTTATAGGACCCTCCGCTAATGTTTGCCAATATCTCTATTGCTGAATTTGATCCAGAATTAGCTCAAGCGATTGCTTCTGAAGGCGACCGCCAAGAAGCTCACATCGAGTTAATTGCTTCTGAAAACTATTGCTCACCAGCTGTAATGGAAGCTCAAGGCTCAAAACTTACTAACAAATATGCAGAAGGCTATCCGGGCAAACGCTATTATGGCGGTTGTGAATATGTTGACGTTATCGAGCAACTTGCAATTGACCGTGCAAAAGAGTTGTTTGGTGCAGATTATGCAAACGTACAACCACACGCAGGCTCACAAGCAAACTCAGCAGTTTACTTAGCGCTTCTTAATCCTGGTGATACAGTATTAGGCATGAGCTTGGCTCACGGTGGTCACTTGACTCACGGTGCTAAAGTTAGCTTCTCTGGTAAAACTTATAATGCGATCCAGTACGGTTTAAATCCTGAAACAGGTGAAATCGATTATGAAGAAGTTGAGCGTTTAGCTTTAGAACATAAGCCACGTATGATCGTAGCTGGTTTCTCTGCTTATAGCCGTGTTGTAGATTGGCAACGTTTCCGTGATATCGCGGATAAAGTTGGTGCTTACCTTTTTGTTGATATGGCACATGTTGCTGGTTTAGTTGCTGCTGGTGTTTATCCAAACCCAGTTCAAATTGCTGATGTAACGACAACGACTACACATAAAACACTTCGTGGTCCACGTTCTGGTTTAATTCTTGCGAAAGCAAACGAAGAAATCGAGAAGAAACTTCAATCAGCTGTATTCCCAGGCAACCAAGGTGGTCCTTTAATGCACGCAATTGCTGCAAAAGCAATCTGTTTTAAAGAAGCTATGGCACCTGAATATAAAACTTACCAACAGCAAGTTGTTAAGAATGCTCAAGCAATGGCTGAAGTATTCATCGCTCGTGGTTATGATGTTGTATCTGGTGGTACTGATAACCATTTATTCTTATTATCTTTAATTAAACAAGAAGATGTAACGGGTAAAGACGCTGATGCATGGTTAGGCGCTGCTCATATCACAGTAAACAAAAACGCTGTTCCAAATGACCCACGTTCTCCATTCGTGACTTCTGGTATTCGTATTGGTACACCAGCTGTAACAACTCGTGGTTTTGGTGAAGCTGAAGTTCGTGATCTTGCAGGTTGGATCGCTGACATTATCGATAGCAAAGGTGATGAAAAAGTTATCGCTGATGTTAAAGCTAAAGTTGAAACGGTTTGTGCTAAATTCCCTGTATATGCAAATTAATTTGTATATCTAAAAAAAGCGCCGTCAGGCGCTTTTTTTATTCAAATTTTCTAAAAGTTCTAAACAAAGTTTTTTCTTGCAGAGCATCATATTGGTGCTAATTTTTATCTCTTGTCTCAAATTATCCCTAAAAATGATCAAATAAGTATTACGAATGCGAAAAATCGTAATACTTATTTGGCATGTCTTTTGCTTCATCTAAATACAGTTAAAAGTTGTCTAGGGTTCCGATGTTGATCAACATGACTGGTCCGAGAGATAACGGTTCGACAGAACTACACGGAGGGATAAAAGCCCGGGAGGTCAGGCATTTTGCCATTACGAGGTTAAATTATCCGCAAGAGGTGTGTTATGAATCAATCGTCTTATCACGACAATAAAATACTTTGGGATGAAAAATTACCGGGCGGACATCATTGGTCTGGTCGCATTCAAAGAGGGACTGTTTTACAACTCGAAGCACTCAATCAAAATGCCAATCTTGCTTTGTTTTGCGTAAATGCAGCAGAAAAACTAGAACGTTTTAATATGCCAGACAGCTTAAAGGCACAGCACACCGCATTTTTGTCAACTGGACATGTTTTATATTCAGATTTAGGTCGGGTAATGGCATCTATTGTGAAAGATGATCACGGTTGGAATGATGTTTTTTGTGGTCCGAGTACAGCAGCACAGATTGAAAAAAAATATGGAAAGCAAAATTTCCAACAAGCACGTAATGACATGTTTCAGAATGGATTAGACAGTTTATTGGTTGAGCTAACCAAATTTGGTTTAAGACAAGCTGATTTGACAGCCACAGTAAATTTATTTTCTAAGGTTCAACCTGATGATAATGGAAAATTAACTTATCTCAAAAATGATAATAGTCATCAAATAATAGAGTTGCGCTTTGAGATGGATTGTTTGGTCTTTCTTTCTGCGACACCACATCCTTTAGATCAAGCAGAAACTTATCAATCTGCTGATATTCAGCTTCGATTCTTTAAAGCCAATCCTCTAACCGAAATTGATATTTGCAAAGACTCATGTCTGCAAAATCAACGTGGTTTTGCCAATAATAAACGCTATTACGCATTATCAAATTAAGGATTGGAGAACTAAGATGTCAGCATTACAAAAACTCGAAAAAGCAGTCCTTGATGATGTATGCCCAGCAGGTGAAGCGTGGATGTGCGAGGTTAAAAAAGGACAGTATTTTAGAATTGTAGATTTAGAGGGTAACCAAGCTGTTGATACTTTATTTATCAGTGCAGAAAATCCAGATGAACGATACAGCGCCACAGACACGCTAGCGCAAAATCAACAAATTTATCTCGAAAAAGGTACCGTGCTATTTAGTAATTATGCCCGTCCTATTGCAGTTATTGTAGATGATAACTGTGGTAGACACGACACATTGGGTGGGGCGTGTTCATGTGAAAGTAATACGGTGCGCTATGCACATGATAAGTATCCAATGCATAGTTGCCGCAATAATTTTATGTATGCCTTAGCTCAGCATCCGATTGCAAAAAAACATCAACTGAACGTCAGTCATATTGGTCCAAACATTAACTTCTTTATGAATGTTCCTGTAACCACCGAAGGACATTTAAAGTTTGAAGACGGCGTATCAGCAGCAGGTAAATATGTAGAGCTTCAAGCAGAGATGGATTTGATTGTTTTAATTTCGAATTGCCCACAATTGAATAATCCATGTAACGCCTACAACCCGACACAAATTCAATTAATTGTACGTGAAGCTTGAGAGGCGAATTATGTTTAATAAAGTATTAATTGCCAATCGTGGAGCGATTGCGTGTCGAGTCATCCGTACATTAAAAAAATTAGGTATTCAATCTATTGCAGTCTACTCGGAAGCAGATCGAGATTCTTTACATGTCACTTTAGCGGATGAAGCGATTTTTATTGGCCCTTCGTCAGCGCAAGAAAGCTATTTAAATATTGATAAGATTCTGGCTGCTGCAAAAGCATCAGGTGCCGAAGCGATTCATCCGGGTTATGGTTTTTTATCAGAAAATGCGGCTTTCAGTGAATTATGTGAGAAAAATGGAATTGTTTTTATTGGGCCAACTGCTCAGCAAATGCTTGATTTTGGTCTTAAACATACCGCTCGTGAATTAGCAATTCAAAATAATGTGCCTTTGTTACCCGGTAGTCAATTATTACTTGATCAAGCGGATGCGATTCAACAAGCAGATTTGATTGGTTATCCCGTCATGCTCAAGAGTACTGCGGGTGGTGGCGGTATTGGGATGCGTTTGGTTTGGAATGAAACCGAATTAAAAGATGCTTATCAAACGGTCTCCTATCTTGCACAAGCCAATTTCAAAGATGCAGGATTGTATTTAGAAAAATTTGTTCAGAATGCACGTCATATCGAAGTTCAAATTTTTGGTGATGGCAAAGGAAATGTCATTGCTCTCGGTGAACGTGATTGTTCGGTTCAACGTCGTAATCAAAAGGTGATTGAAGAAACTCCAGCACCTCATTTAGATGATCAGCAACGTCAATATATTCAAAATGTTGCTATTCAACTGATGGAATCTGTGCAATATCGTTCAGCGGGTACAGTTGAATTTGTTATGGATACCGATAATCAAGCGTTCTATTTCTTGGAAGTTAATACACGTTTACAAGTTGAGCATGGTGTAACAGAACAAGTGTATGGCGTTGATTTAGTAGAATGGATGGTGACCTTAGCAAGTGGCGATTGGGAAGCACCCAAGCAAAAATTGCAATCTTCAGGGCATTCTATTCAAGTCAGATTATATGCTGAAGATCCAATTAAAAATTTCCAACCGAGTGCAGGCTTATTGACGAATGTTACATTTGATCCAGCCGCTCGTGTGGAAACTTGGGTTGAAACGGGATCAAACGTTTCCTCTTTTTATGACCCAATGATCGCTAAAATTATTGTGACATCCAAAGACCGTGATCATGCAATATTGGCGATGCAAAATAGCCTAAGTGCTACTGAGATTGCAGGGATTGAAACAAACCTAGAATACTTACAGGAAATTATTGATTCTGAAACCTTTAAGCAAGGCACGCAAACAACACGCTTTTTAAATACTTTTGAATGGAAAACACAAAAAATAGAAGTGTTACAGGCAGGTATTCAAACAGCCATCCAAGATGTGACGGGACGATTAGGGTATTGGGATGTGGGTGTTCCATCTTCGGGAGCTATGGATGCATTAAGTTTGAATGTAGCCAATCAACTACTTGGTAATGCATTTAACACGGCTGGCTTAGAGTGCACATTGCAAGGACCGACGCTGAAATTTCATTGTAATAGCCAGATTGTATTGACAGGTGGCGACATGGAAGCAAGCTTAGATGGTCAAGCTATTCCAATGTGGTCAACGATTCATGTTTCAAAAGGACAAGTTTTAAAATGTGGGCGTGTCGTTACGGGTTGCCGAAGTTATATTGGAATAAAAGGGGGCTTTAATGTTCCTGAATATTTAGGCAGTTTAGCGACATTTACGTTAGGGCAATTTGGAGGTCATGCAGGTAGAAATTTACTTATTGGAGATATGTTGCCAATATTTGCATCGGAGCAGACCGAATCAATTTCCTTAAACCTAGAGCAAATACCTGCATTTCAAACCAACTGGGAAATTGCGGTGATGTATGGCCCACATGGAGCACCTGACTTTTTCACCAAAAATGATATTTCTATGTTTTTTGAGCAGGAATGGGAAATCCATTTCAACTCAAGTCGTACAGGCGTTCGCTTAATTGGACCTAAACCTGAATGGGCTCGTATTGATGGTGGAGAGGCAGGATTACATCCTTCGAATATCCATGATAACGCTTATGCAATCGGTGCAATTGATTTTACAGGGGATATGCCGATTATTTTAGGACCTGATGGCCCAAGTTTAGGCGGATTTGTGTGTCCTGCTGTGGTTATAAATTCAGAATTATGGAAGCTTGGACAGTTAAAAGCAGGAGATAAAGTTAAGTTTATCCCTGTGAGTTACGCACAAGCACAACGTTTAGAACAGCGTTATCAAGCTTCAATGGCGGATCAAACCACAGTAAAGTTAAATTATCAGCCACAAATCGAATCAGAAGAAATTACATTAGCAAATGCTGTCTTGGCTACCTTAGAGCAAGCTGAGGATAAACCAAATGTAACATATCGACCTGCTGGGAATCATTATTTATTAGTTGAATACGGAGAACTGGTTTTAGACTTAAATCTGAGATTCCGTATTCATGCTTTGATGCAGTGGGTTCAACAACAAAATATAAAAGGCATCATTGATCTAACACCGGGCATTCGATCTTTACAAATTCATTTTGACTCAACAATTTTAGATCAGCTTGAATTATTGAAATTATTGCAGGCTGCCGAAAGTGAGTTACCAGACATAGAAAACATGCAGGTTGCATCGAGAACGGTATATTTGCCACTCGCTTGGGAAGACTCTCAAACTCAACTTGCTACTGAAAAATATACGCAATTGGTAAGACCAGATGCACCATGGTGTCCTGATAATATTGAGTTTATCCGCCGTATTAATGGTCTGGAATCGAAGCAAGCCGTTAAAGATGTGGTGTATAACACATCATATCTAGTGATGGGGCTAGGTGATGTTTACCTTGGTGCGCCTGTAGCAACACCACTAGATCCTAGACATCGTTTGGTGACGACAAAATATAATCCAGCACGTACATGGACACCTGAAAATGCAGTCGGTATCGGCGGTGCATATATGTGTGTGTACGGCATGGAAGGACCGGGTGGCTATCAGTTTGTTGGGCGAACGACACAGGTTTGGAGCCGTTATCGTCAAAATCCTAATTTTGAAAAAAATAAACCGTGGCTATTACGATTCTTCGATCAAATTCGATTCTATGAAGTATCTGAAGAAGAACTGTTAGAAATGCGTGAATCATTCAAAGCGGGTCGTTTACAGCTACGCATTGAAGAAGGTGTTTTGAACCTTAAAGAATACAATGTATTTCTAAAAGAGAATGAACAAAGTATTGGTGCGTTCAAACAAGTTCAGCAATCTAATTTTGAAGCTGAACGACAAAGATGGCATGAAGCGGGTCTAGCTGAATATGTCTCGGATCAGGTCGATATTTTGATTGATGATACTGAAATTAGTATTCCAGATGGTGGGATGCTCGTGGAATCACACATGCCGGGATCAGTTTGGAAAATTGAGTGTTCAGTGGGTGATATCATCGAGGAGGGCGAGACTCTTGCTGTGATTGAAGCTATGAAAATTGAGATTCCAATTATCGCACCTGCAAAAATGAAAGTAGATACCATTCTAATTGATAAAGCACAAACGGTAAAAACAGGACAAGCTTTGTTTACTCTTGCGCCAGCATAAAATCAAAAAATCATGATGCAGAAAAAGCCCTATGATGAAACTTAGGGCTTTTTTTATGTGCATTTTTTCATTTTTTTTAAATGATTTACTCATCAAAAACAGCGTAAAAACTGGCATGGATACTGCATTTAATATTACGAATCTTTAATTTCGTATTACTGGAGCAGTCATGAAAATCAAAAAAATTCTAGTTCAGTATTTTCACATTGCGACAAAAGTGTTGATTGAGTTGCTTTCTGTGAGAGCAGGTTTGTATGTAAAGCAAAATCAAATTCCTAAAAAATAGCAGAATGAGTATGAATGCAAAACCTAAACTAACTCGTATTAGCATTACAGCCCCTGAAAAAACGGTTGAAGCTTTAGATCAAAAAATTGTTGAAGAACATTATGAAAGTCGTTCTCAAGCGATTGTTGACATGATCAATAAGCACCTCATTCATCAATACACCACCGAAAATTCAGTGATGGTGGGCACATTGACGCTGCTCTATCAACGCAACTCAAGCAACATTCGTGTTCAGTTAAGTGATTTGCAACATCAGTTTTTAGAACAAGTGATCAGCTCTTTAAGTATTCAACTCGATCAGCAAAAGATTCTTGAAGTCATGCTTTTACAAGGAAAAAGTAATGACCTCAAACAAATAAGCCAACAGTTCATAGCACTCAAAGGTGTGATCAAAGGGCATTTAGAACTCATGGATGCTGTCATGCCACCTTTACAGCAAAACGAGTAACAAACCCATTTGGCTAAAAGCCAGATGAGTTGATTTGTACACAGATTTATCAATGGAAATTTAAAACTTTTCTGAACGTCAAATATGGGGTTATACAATGAAGCGTGCAATATCTTCTTTATCAGTTTCAATTCTTTTAGCGATGTCTGTGGTGGGTTGTGACAACTCTGCCAAGGTGCCAACAGCAGATAAAGCAACTGAAACAAAAAGCGCAAATACAGTCACACCGATTACCATTGGATATAGTGATTGGCCGGGTTTTGTGGCATGGCAAGTCGCAATTGAAAAAGGTTGGTTAAAAGATGCAGGTTTAAATGTAGAGTTTAAATGGTTTGATTACTCGGCTTCGCTTTCAGCTTTTGCTGCAAATCAACTGGATGCAGTTTTAGTCACCAATGGCGATAATCTTGTTAATGCATCAGGCGGTACCAAAGGCATGATCATTATGGTTACCGATTATTCTGCGGGTAATGATGTGATTATTGCTAAGGAAGGCATTCATAACATCAATGATTTAAAAGGAAAATCGGTCGCAACTGAAAAGGGTTTGGTCGATCATTTATTATTGGCGACAGCTTTAAATGATGCAAAAATTCCATCGACTGATGTGAAATTAGTAAATTCAGTGACCAATGAGTTACCTCAAGTGTTTGCGAGTAAAGATATAGCAGCAATTGCAGTTTGGCAGCCAGTAGCCAATCAAGCACTTAAAGCTGTCGCAGGTTCAAAAATTATTTATACCTCAAAAGATAAACCTGGTTTGATTTATGACACTTTAGCGGTCAATACCAGTCACTTGTCTATGCATAAAGATGAATGGACGAAACTCATCCAAGTGTGGGATAAAACCGTAAAATATATTCAAGACCCTGCTACACATGATGATGCTGTAAAAATCATGGCAAATCGCGTTGGTGTTGATCCAAAACAATATGAGCAATTTATTGATGGTACTCATTTATTAGATGTTGCTGCCAATAAAAAGGTATTTGTAAAAGGAGATGGTTTTGATTCAATTTATGGATCAACTTATCATGTCAATAAATTTAACGTCAGTAATGGTATTTATAAAAGCGAAGTGGATGTTGATGGTTTGATCTATCCTGCGCTGCTAGATGAACTGAAATAATAGATTTCGAAAATGCAAAAACCGTTCAAAAATGAACGGTTTTTTAAGGTCTTAAATATGGGTACTGTTCGAGAAAACGTTGATTACAATCATTCCACCCAGCATCAACCCAAGCCCAATGATTGCGGCTAAATCTAATTGTTGTTTAAAGAAAATCCAACCAATTGTTGAAATTAGCACAATACCTGCACCTGACCAAATCGCATAAGCAATACGAACGGGTATGGTTTTAAGTGTAAGTGATAAGAAAAATAATGCGACTGCATAACCTAATATCGTAATTATAGAAGGCATCAAGACGCTAAAACCTTGTGAAGCTTTCAAAGCTGAAGTTGCAATTACTTCAGCAATAATTGCAATGGTCAAAAATAGATAGGACATAGATCGTCTATTTCTAAGTTAAAGAACATGATTTGAATTTTTTAACAAGTGGTCCTTCTCCTGATCGACCCATTGTTTCGATGCAGAAGTAGTTGAACTTGAGTGACTAAATTCAAAATGTGGTTGATAGACATCAATAGTGAAATAAAGTCGATATTCCTCGCCATCAATCACTTTGAACTGTGAAATGGTATTGCTATCCATTATTTCAAAGTGATCCAATGCAATGAACTGATCAATTTTGTCTGGCTGAGTACTAAAATGAATAGTTGCATCATTTAAGGCCATTGAGACTTCATAGTTTTCAATGGAGCTGTTTTTATCCTGTAAATCATAGAGCGAAGCTACATTTCCAATCTGCTGCTGATGGTATGGCAGACGAGATTGTGCATAGGCAATATGTTGATCTGTAATAATTAAACCACCATCCATCGTGATTATTTCTTGGCTTGCTACATGTTGCATTTGAAATAATCTGAGTCCGAGAAACAAACCTTTTTTAGCTTGTTGACGCCAATCTTCGACATAAGCATTCGAGGGCGAAAATTCTAAAATGCTATTTCCAATCTGATAAAGTTTTGCGGGCTCTGGCCACTGCACATGATTTTGATAATTGTGTTTGATATGCCATGACAAAAGTTCAGTTTTCGCATTCCATATGGTGTCGCCAATCCATCCTTGACGTTGATAGATAGAGGTATTGTTGCCATCAACCAGCCTTAAATCGATGCTAAAAGACTTGGACTGAAACCAATAAACAATGGTCTTTTCATCCGTCATCCCATTGAAAAAAGTAATACTTTTTCGTCTAAAACTTCCCATTAAGTATTGAGGTAATTCTATATCGCTTAAAGTAGTGGGTTGTAATTGTTCTAAAAGTTGTTCTAGATTCATGGTGTTTCTCCTTTTTCTTGGATACCGAAGGAGTAGAGTGGACGAGCATTTTCTAAAACAAGTTCACCTGTTTCGATTCTTTTTTTCAGATACATGAATGTTTGAGCAGTTTGATTAAACAAATGTTCACCACCTTTCATGGCGGAGTACTGAGGTGCTTCATTCTCTATGACTGGCTGAATGATATAGTCGTAATCACATGAGAAGAATAAAGGAAAAGAGTAACGTTCTTGTTGAACTCGTTTAACCCGATGTTTTGTTGCTAAATAACGGCCATTTGACAAAATTTCCATCATGTCACCGATATTCATCACCATGGTATTTTCTATTAGTGGAATATCAATCCATTCTCCTTGTTTATTGAGGACTTGCAGTCCTTCAGCAGTCGGAAAGAGCAGGGTGAAGCATTCATAATCTGTGTGTGCACCTATTCCAAATTGATCTTCTGCTGCTGGATTGTAGGGATAATGAATCAGTCTTAATTGGCTTGGCGCATGTTGTGTATGTTGTTCAAAAAAATCTTCATCTCGCTCTAAGGCTAAAGCGAAAGCCTTAAATAACTGCTGACCTATTGCACGAATATGTTGATAATAATTTAAAACGATAGCTTTAAACTGAGGGTGGTCAGGCCATAAGGTAGGGCCTAATAATGGTCTTCTATCCGATGAATCTGAATAATCATAATTCACATCATAGGATTCTTTTAAATCGTAAACATTTGCCTTGAATTGTTCTTCGCCGATAGGAACATAACCACTATGATTTTCAGAAAGGCCAATATAGTGGCGCATTTTGGTCGCTTCATCTTGAGCAAAATAACTTTGCGCGATTTGTTTCAATTGGTGGAATAATTCAGGTTGAAATTGATCTCCTTGAATATATAAGAAACCTATGTCTTTACAGGCTTGATCAAGTGCTGTGACAACTTTGATTCGATCTTCCAAGCGATCACTTGCAAGCAGTGAAATATCAATCAGTGGCAGCGCATAAGCATCATGAGATTGTCTCATAAGGTTCACCATAGGCTGGTCGTCCAGCAATAAATGAAGCAAGTTGGGTCGTCCCAATTGCTATTTTTATTTCTATGTACTGATTTTGGTCATACGAGGAATTTTAGGCAGATCCTCCAAAGCAGGGTCAATGTCTTCTTCTTGAGCATGGACGAGTTGATCTACTTGCTGACGTAATTGTTTAAATTCAGGGGACTGAATTAAATCTAATGATCGTGGGCGTGGTAAGTTCACTTCAATAATTTCTTTGATTTCACCTGGATTTGCTTTTAAAGCCACAATACGATCTGCCAATAAAATGGCCTCATCCATATCGTGTGTGACAAACATAATCGTGATGTCGATGTTTTGCCATAAATCCATCAGATGCTTTTGCATTTTTTGTCGGGTATAAGGGTCTAGAGCACCGAATGGTTCATCCATTAATAAAATTTTCGGTTCATTGACCAAAGCTCTGGCAATTGCCACACGTTGCTTCATTCCCCCCGATAGCTCATGCGGAAACTGATTTTCGTATTTTTCTAAACCAATAATATTGATCCATTCACGTGCCATTTCTTCAGCTCGTGTCGGACTCACGCCTTTCATTAATGGACCAAACATCACATTTTCTTTGACGGTTTTCCATGGAAAAAGGGTATAACCTTGGAACACCATTCCGCGTTCAGAACTCGGTCCTTGAATTTTTTGTCCTTCAACCCGTACTTCACCACTGTGAAAATCATCCAAACCTGCCACGACACGACTTAAAGTTGATTTACCACAACCTGAAGGCCCGATGACACAAATAAACTCACGTTTGTGAATGCTTAAATTAATGTTATTTAAAACCACACGTTCAGTTTTTCCATGCTGAAAAATTTGGCTTAAATTTTTGGTTTCAAGCATGATAGGTCGAGCATAAATAGTGTCAAAGTAGCTTTTTGAATCAAAAATTTCATCCATATTCATACTCCTTTTTTCCACTTAAATAGACGTGTGCCGAGTTTCATTAAAATCAAATCACAAACGATGCCAATCACCCCAATGATGAGAATTGCTGCATAGACATTATCAAAGTTTTGATAGCGAGCTTGTTGAGTGATAAACCATGTAATTCCTGAGGTTGCACCAATTAATTCCGATACAATTAAATAAGTCCAAGCCCACCCAAGTAGAACACGCTGATCTCGATAAATATCAGGAAGTGCTGCGGGGATAACGACATGGAATAAGCTTTTAATCTTATTGGTACCTAATGTATAACCCGCTTCTATAAGACCTCGGTCTACCATTCGCGTTGTATTTGCGATAATCAAGATTTGTTGGAACAAAGTACCAATTACGATAATGGCAATTTTAGGTGCATCATTAATGCCTAATATAGCAACTGCTAATGCACCAAAAGCAGGTGCGGGTAAATAACGGAAGAACTCGACAAAAGGCTCTGTTAACCTTGAGATAGTTTTTGAAAAACCACATAAAATTCCAAGCGGTACACCCAGCAAAGACGATATAAAGAAAGCCGTAAATACAATCTTAATACTATGCCATAGGCTTTGATGTAACCACGGAGAGTCGGCCTGCTGTGGTGGCGTCATGAATGAAGTAAACAGTGCTTTTGCGACTTCATGTGGTGCAGGTAAATAGATTGGATTAACTAAGATGCCTGTAGGAGGATTTTTCCCCTGATCAACGATATTTTGCGCTTCAGCATAATAAGCATCTTTTGCTAAGCGAGTTCCCACTTGTAAATAGGACACATCACCTGAATTTGTGATTTGTACTTGAGGATGCCAAATAAAGGGTAAATAACTGACACAGCTCCAAATCAGTAAAGGTATTAAAAAAGACCCTAAACTTAAAAAAAGCTTGTTTTTATTTGACGCGGATGAATGGTGCATAGGCAAACACCTGTAGTAATACTAATTGTTAAAAACGTAATACTAAAAAGCAAGTTTGATGCCAGTGTTTTGCCTAAGTCCGTAAATATTGCTTTCTTTTTAGAGATGATAATCGATGATTGATATGCGATTGAGTGATTCACTTATATTGTGTAAGCCTCTAATTACCTAATAAATTTAAGCCATTAAATTTAATTTGCAGTTGATCCTTGCTCTCTATGTGTAAAGGATCAGGTTTAATACAATCAATAGGGCAAACTGCAATACATGTGGGTGATTCGTAGAAGCCGACACATTCAGTGCAACGTTGTGGGTCAATTTCGTAAATTTTTGCACCTTCATAAATCGCTTGATTAGGGCATTCTGGCAAGCACATATCACAGTTGATACATGCTGTAGTAATCAATAGCGCCATATTTAATCTGCCGAATATGCAAGTGCATCAGTTTTTAACTGGGTTTTGGCATGTGGAAGATGACGGATTAATAAGGCATAAGCAATATCGATATCTGCTGAAAGTGGGATGTTCACAATATGTCCAGAACCTTTTGCATTGTCGATTGGATGACCTTTTAAATCACGCATTTCAGTTAAAGTGAAGACAAGATTACCTTTAGGAGTCATGAGCTCAAGTGTATCACCAACTAAAAATCGATTTTTAACTTCGACTTGAACATAGTCGCCATTGCGCTCAATTATCTCACCACAAAACTGTTGATAGTCAAAATGTGATGAACCATCCTCATAATTTTGGTAATCGCTATGCACATGGCGACGTAAAAATCCTTCTGTATAACCACGATTGGCCAGACCTTCAAGTTGATCCATTAGACTTGAGTCAAATGGTTGACCTGATAGCGCATCATCAATTGCTTTACGATAAATTTGAGCTGTTCGAGCACAGTAAAAATAGGATTTTGTTCGTCCTTCAATTTTAAGTGAAGCAATTCCCATATGAGTCAAACGATCAACATGTTGAATGGCACGTAAGTCCTTCGAGTTCATGAAATAAGAACCATGTTCATCTTCTTCAGCCGCAAACATTTCTTCATCATTACGTTGTACTAAAACACTTTGAACTAGGTCATCTTGAACTTTATTGGAACAGCATTGTTTGGATGGTTCTTTCTGCTGAACAGGAATCACGTCACCATTGGCATCTTCTTGTGCTTTATGAATTTTATATTCCCAACGACAAGCGTTGGTACATGCACCTTGATTAGCATCACGTTTATTCATATATCCAGAAAGTAGGCATCGACCTGAATATGCCATGCATAGTGCGCCGTGTACAAAAACTTCAAGTTCAATTTCTGGTACATTTTTCTGTATTTCTTCAATTTCTTCTAATGCGAGTTCACGAGAAAGAATCACCCTGCTTAAACCATAGTCTTTCCAGAATTTTACAGTTGCCCAATTAATCGCATTGGCTTGTACCGAAAGGTGGATAGGCATGTCAGGAAAATGTTCGCGAACCATCATAATTAAGCCAGGATCCGACATAATTAATGCATCAGGTTGCATTGCAATAATTGGCTCGATGTCACGAATAAAATTTTTAAGTTTGCTGTTATGTGGTTGAATATTAGCAACGACATAGAATTTTTTGCCTAATGCATGTGCTTCATCAATTCCGATTTTTAAATTTTCATGATCAAATTCATTATTACGAACACGGAGACTGTAACGTGGTTGTCCTGCATAAACTGCATCTGCTCCATAAGCAAAAGCATAACGCATATTTTTAAGTGAACCAGCAGGAGAGAGTAATTCAGTAATCATGATGCAAAAGGCATATAAAAAATAAGGAATTATTTTAAAAATATAATCGCTCAGATTCAACCTAGCATTTTGCTCGGAATTATAGCTGTTTTTCTCTCACATAAAAAAGTAACTTTAGAATTACTGCAACTTTATAATTTGTATTATCTAATTGGTTAAGGATAGCTCTTTTAAAATTTTGCTCTAAGATATTTTATTTTTCAGTCGAAGCCTGCAAATTAGATTGATCTTAATTATCATTTGATGTACTTTCATTTTCATCACTCTGATTGGCTGTATTTTGCTCTCATACAGGTTCAGAATAGTTTTCTTCATTTTTTAAATTTTTTTCTATTTGTTTGTTAGCTAAAGCTTAGATGTCATATTGTTGTTGAACTCTTTTCAAAAATGTTATTGATTTGGTTGTTTATCATCGGTTTCGTTCTTATCAACAAAACTCTAACATGAATTATATTATTATAAGCGATCTAGCGCCTGAGCAAACTCCTAAAATGTTATTTGATAATTTAATTGATTCATCTCGTTTTATTTCTTCGAGACTTTTTTAAATAGTTATTTTAATTTCATTTTTTCGATGATTATTACAACTAATAAACAGTAGGTGAAATAAAAAACAGTATAAAGTGAGCAGTATTCACTATTAGATATATCTATTACACAACACTGAAGTATCAACACTATCTTGGAAATTTTATTGAAGCTGTTATGTATCAAATTAAAATAGGGTTTTTATGGCAAATTTAACAGCAGATTTCGGTAATCCAAATTCAATATTTAAATATATAGCCAATGGTCTAAACATAATAAGTTGATGAAAATATTTAAATTAATGAGTAAGCATACAGGTAATGAGAGGATTTCTATTGATGGTTCTCATATCAGAATACATCAACACTCTGCTCTATTAACAGATCAAGGTATATTAAAAGGATTGGTGGCACAATACTTGTAGCTGAGTTAGTCGAAAAATTAGATTTGGAAGCAGCAGGGATTCTATATAGATAAGGGTTGTGATTCTTAATTATTATGAAAGCAAATAAGAGCAACACATACACAATTTAATCTTAAATAAAATTCTTGGTCAAATAATAATCAAGTTGATTAGAATCTATATCAGATTAGGCACTTGCTAGAAAATGCCTTTGTTAGATTAGAGCACTTTAGAGGAATAACAACTCGGTATGACAAACCAAAACGTAATTATGAAAATGCGGTTGCTTTAGCATACAAAGATATTTTATTGTAGAATATCAATAGGCTAAATAATTTAGTTATAAAATTTTAATAATCTTTATATTTTAACATCAATAAAAATGACTATTAAGATTGAGTTTTAAACTATATCTAAATATTCACTCTATGCTAGGCTTAAGAAAAAAGGGTAAGCCTATGGATGCCATCGAAATAAAAGATTTCTCAGCTCTGACTGGGTATACAAATGCCATTTTAGCAATCGATGAGTGGCTTGAACACAAACCTTATTTCTATGTGATTAAGGATCAGTATTTGATTGATGAGGCTATTCGTGTTGAATATATCATTATTCAATAATTTTGAATTTAGGGGAGCTTATAAATGAAAAAAAATTTAGTTTTGATACTTTTTATGGTGGTTAGTAATACGGTTGTTGCTGGGGAAATTTACAAATGTACGATAAAAGGTGCCGTCACTTATCAAGCAAAACCTTGCAGTGGAATAGGAAGTAAGCTAAATATTCCGCAAGCCTATAGTCCAAATACATCTAAGGAAGGTATGCAAGAGAAAACGAGTGGTGCGAAAGAATCTGATGCTGCTAAAAAAGCTGGATTGGCGATTGCTCAGGAAGCCTATCAAATGACAAAAAACCGATAGTTTATAAACTTATCTATTATTTATTGTTGATCTGAGATTGGGGTTTTTGTTTCAAATAATAGACATAATATTTTGAGTTATTTGTTATCTTTAAATTTTTGCAAGATTTCAAATTATGAAAAAAATTCTATTTTTAGCTTTAGCAATTACTTCATTAACAGCGTGTTCTTCAACACCCAGCAAAGATGTTACTCCACCTAAAATTGGTATGGCAAATCCTGCAAGTCAATACTGCGTTGAACAAGGAGGCCAGCTTGAGATTCGCAATGAGGCAAATGGTCAGGCTGGATATTGTAAATTACCTAATGGGCAAGTGATTGAGGAATGGGCTTTTTTCCGTGCAAATCAAAGTAAATGTGTTGCTAATGAAGCACAAAAACTTGTAGGTCAGTCTGGTTTAACCGAACAGCAAATTAAGCAAAAAACCAAGTCCGAAATTGTGCGCAGTGTAGGGCCAAATCAGCCAGTAACGATGGATTACCGTGAAAATCGAGTGACGGTAACGATTGATCCGCAATCTAAAAAAATTCTTAGTGCAAATTGTGGTTAATTGATGAAATAAGTTCTTGCTTTCAAGTTGGTATTCACCAATTTGAAAGCTTTTCTCATCTAAATGAAAAATAGACCTTGATAAATCTACTTTTGTACCCATCAATTATAATATTGCAGTAATATTTTCCGTTTTGGCTTTGACCAAAAGTATAATCGCTGTATTTATTTTCTAATTTTTGAGATAGACGAAACTTTGACATGAATCTACTTCTTATCGTCGTGTTTGGCGCAATTGCTGAGATATTAGTATGGATCGGCGTGGGCGACCTTGTTGGGAGTATGTGGTACGTATTCTTTTGGTTTGTTATAACTTTTTTCGTGGGTTTGAATCTCGTTCGTTCTAGTACATCTAATATCATGCCGCAATTGCAACAAATGCAGATGACAGGTCAACTAGGAGCTGATCCTGCTGTTACTAAGAAATTAGCAATTGCAATGTCGGGTTTCTTGTTAATGATTCCTGGTTTAATTTCTGATGTATTGGCTGTATTGGTTTTAATTCCTACAGTTCAAACAGCATTTAGAAATATGTTGATGAAAGCAATGGCAAAGCGTCAACAGGCGATGATGGATCAAATGATGGGTGGAATGGGTGGTAATGCTGCTGGTCAGAATCCATTTGCTGATCTCATGCGTCAAATGCAGGACATGCAGAATCAACAGCAAGGTGGTGGTCAATATCGTGACTCAACCATTATTGATGGCGAAGCGAGAGAAGTTAAACCTGATCAAAAGAAGATTGAATTCAAAGATGTTAATTAGTTGTTGATACGCTTAAAAAGCACATCATAGTTGATGTGCTTTTTTATGTTTCATTTTTTATACTTTGCTCTTGTTTAGATTCTGTTTTGTCTGGTGTTTGTTGTTCTTTGCTCTGAGGTTGATAGTGGGTAGGAGGGAGATTTGTTATTTCATTTTCAGATTGTTTATATGAACGACTTCGATTAGCTCGTTCACGAAATCCACCTTTATTGATCAATTGAGCCATATTGATGTCATCTATGATTTGAAAGATATATTTTAACAAATTATGTGAAAGATCAAAATAATACTGAGCGTTAGTTGAATCTAGCTTTGTATATCTTCTTTACAATGTATCCAAGAGAATTGTTAATTTGAATGAATTGCCTTTAAAACTAGATTGAATTCTGATTTTTTTTCTCATAGGATAAAAGTGTGACGAAAGAAATTGTTGTAAAAAGAAAATAAAAAATAGTAAGTGGAAGGAGGAATGATGTTATATCAATATCATTGCGCATGTTGTGACAAGGTAGTCGCTTCAACAGATAAGGAATGCCCTTATTGTGGTTCTCAGCATATTAGAAGTCCTTATGGTTTATGGATGTTCTGTGTGGCTGCGTGTTTTGTGGTTGTAGTTGTAATTAAGATGGTACATGTATATTCATTACATCATGAGGAAGATCAACCAACTCAGACAAGTTCTTTATTTGAAATGTTTAAACAAGATAGTGCTGAATCTAATAAATAATAACAAATAAAAAAGTTCGCAATTTGCGAACTTTTTTATGAGCAATAAACTTATAGTCCCGCAGCATCTTTAAGAACTTCGACTTTATCTGTCTTTTCCCAAGTAAATGCAGAATCTGAACCTTCACGACCAAAGTGACCATAAGCAGCTGTCTGCTTATACATTGGCTGAATTAGGTTCAGCATACGAGTGATACCGTATGGACGTAAATCAAAGTGCTCACGAACCAATTGAATGATTAATTCGTCTGATACTTTACCTGTATTGAAAGTATTGATTGAAATCGAAGTTGGTTCAGCAACACCAATTGCATAACTGACTTGGATTTCACATTTATCCGCTAAACCGGCTGCAACAATATTTTTTGCAACATAACGGCCTGCATAGGCCGCAGAACGGTCAACTTTTGATGGATCTTTACCAGAGAAAGCACCGCCACCATGACGTGCCATACCACCATAAGTATCGACAATAATCTTACGACCAGTTAGACCACAGTCACCTACAGGACCACCAATCACAAACATACCTGTTGGATTGATATGGAATTTTGTACCCGCATGGAACATTTCAGCAGGAATAATCGGTTTTACGATTTCTTCAATCACAGCTTCTTTTAAGTTAGCTTGAGAAATTTCAGGATCGTGCTGAGTTGAAAGTACCACAGCATCTAAACGAACTGGCATACCATTTTCATAAGCAAATGTTACTTGGCTCTTCGCATCTGGGCGTAACCAAGGTAAAGCACCTGAACGGCGTAATTCTGCTTGACGCTCCATTAAACGGTGCGCATAAGAAATTGGTGCAGGCATCAGTACGTCAGTTTCACGACTTGCATAACCGAACATTAAGCCTTGGTCACCAGCACCTTGATCTTCAGGTTTTTGACGGTCGACACCTTGAGCAATCTCTGGAGATTGTTTACCGATCATATTGATCACGGCACAAGTTGATCCGTCGAAACCTAAATCAGAGTGATGGTAGCCAATACCATTTACGGTTTGACGCACAATTGCTTCAAAGTCGACATTTGCTGTCGTTGTAATTTCACCAGCAAGAACAACCGCACCTGTTTTTACTAATGTTTCACAAGCGACACGCGCATACGGGTCTTCTTTTAGGATTGCATCTAAAATAGCATCACTAATTTGGTCAGCCATTTTGTCTGGATGACCTTCGCTTACAGATTCTGAAGTAAAAACAGCATACTCGCGCATGAACGTCCTATCATGGTTATTTTCAAAAAGACAGAGTATGTTACATCGACTTGGCGGATAGGACTAGCATAAGCTGACTAAAATGCATGAATTTATTTCATTTTCATTGTGTTTTTATTGATATGTGTATCAGTAAAACTAATATTAATGCTTTAATTAATAAAGTTTTTCTGAATTGTAAATTTTCATATTGGAATGAATGCATTTTAGCGGTTGTTTAGATGGTGAGCATTTATATAAAGAATTGTATTTGAATGATCAAAATATAAGAAATATCGTGTATTGCACTTTACCCCATCTTGTTTTTTTAAGACAATAGTCGCAGTTTTTGAAAGATGATTTCTCATCTTCTCTCATCTTATTTGATTTAATCGGATTCTGACTTATGACAACCCCTTTAAATGAACGTCGTATTGCAAATGCAATTCGTGTCTTGGCTATGGATGCTGTGCAACAAGCAAACTCAGGGCATCCTGGTGCTCCAATGGGGATGGCAGATATCGCTGACGTAGTTTGGCGCGAATTTTTAAATCATAACCCAAGTAACCCTCAATGGGCGAACCGTGACCGTTTCGTATTATCGAATGGTCATGGCTCAATGTTGCAATATGCGTTATTGCATTTGACGGGTTATGAATTATCTATTGAAGATTTAAAACAGTTCCGTCAATTACACTCTAAAACTCCAGGTCATCCAGAATTAGGTTATGCACCTGGTATCGAAACCACAACAGGTCCATTGGGTCAAGGTATTGCCAATGCTGTTGGTTTTGCTTTAGCTGAAAGAACTTTAGCTGCACAATTTAACAAAGATGGTTTAAACGTTGTTGATCACTTCACTTACTGTTTCTTAGGTGATGGCTGCTTGATGGAAGGTATTTCTCACGAAGTATGTTCACTTGCAGGTACTTTAGGTCTAGGTAAGCTGATTGCGTACTATGACGATAACGGTATTTCGATTGATGGTGAAGTCGAAGGTTGGTTCAGTGATGATACTGAACAACGTTTCAAAGCCTATGGTTGGCAAGTGCTTCGCGTAGATGGTCATGATGCTGATGCGATTCGTCAAGCAACTGTTGAAGCGAAAGCTGAAAGCAATAAGCCAACAATTATTATCTGTAAAACGATTATTGGTTTAGGTTCACCAAACAAACAAGGTAAAGAAGATTGCCACGGTGCGCCGTTGGGTAAAGACGAAATCGCTTTAACACGTGAAGCATTAGGCTGGAAAGAAGACGCATTTGTTATTCCTGAAGATGTTTATGCAGCTTGGGATGCAAAAGCAAAAGGTCAAACATCTGAAACAGCTTGGAATGAATTATTTGCTCAATACCAAGCGAAATATCCAACTGAAGCGGCTGAATTATTACGTCGTATTAATGGTGATTTACCTGCTGAATTTGCTGCACAAGCTGATGCATTTATTGCTGAAACCAATGCAAAAGCAGAAACGATCGCAACTCGTAAAGCCAGCCAAAATACTTTACAGGCATTCGGTCCATTACTCCCTGAATTATTAGGTGGTTCTGCTGACTTGGCTGGCTCTAACTTAACACTTTGGAAAGGTTGCCAAGGCGTACAAGAAAACCCAGCGGGCAACTATGTATATTACGGCGTTCGTGAATTCGGGATGACTGCAATCGCAAATGGTGTAGCTTTACACGGTGGTTTTGTTCCTTACGTTGCAACATTCTTAATGTTTATGGAATATGCACGTAATGCTGTACGTATGTCAGCATTGATGAAGCAACGTGTGATTCATGTTTATACACATGATTCGATCGGTTTAGGTGAAGATGGTCCTACGCATCAACCAATCGAACAAATTGCATCGTTACGCGGTACACCAAACTTAAATACTTGGCGTCCATGCGATACAGTTGAAGCTGCAATTTCTTGGAAATCTGCGCTACAACGTAAAGATGGTCCAACCGCATTAATTTTCTCTCGTCAAAACTTGCCATTCCAAGCACGTAATGAAGCTCAAATTCAAAACGCTGCAAAAGGTGGTTATGTACTTGCAGAAGAAAAAGGTGAGTTGAAAGCAATCATTATTGCTACAGGTTCAGAAGTTTCATTGGCGATGGAAGCATATGCACAGCTTGAAGGTGTGCGTGTAGTGTCTATGCCATGTGCTGAAGAGTTTATGAAGCAAGATGCTGTTTACCGTGAAGCTGTATTACCTGCACATATTCGTGCCCGTGTAGCGGTTGAAGCAGCTCATGTTGATTACTGGTGGAAGTTTGTTGGTTTAGATGGCAAAGTGATCGGTATGACCACTTACGGTGAATCTGCTCCTGCAAAAGACTTGTTCCAATTCTTCGGTATTACCACTGAAGCGGTTGTGGCTGCGGTTAAAGAATTGACTGCTTAATCAAATTAAGTGGTATAAAAAAGCGTCCTGATTAGGGCGCTTTTTTACATATGTAAATTGAGCATCTCAAATCAATGTTAATATATACTTAAAAAATTATTAAAGATTTTCTTATTTAATAGGCTAAATAACAACGATTATGACTTACATACAACCACATTTATTCTCAATGATTTGTAGAATCGCTGCTAACCGTGCTTATTATTTTGAGTTTGATGATTGGCGTTTAAAACTTAGAGATGCTTTATTTGAGCAAAGCGCTATGGCTGAACTCGATATAGGTTTTGATATAGAAATTCTTTTCACAGAAGATCCAAAGCAGAATTTATGTAAATATCACCTATTTAAATATACAGACTGTTTAATTCAGAGTTTGAACGAAATCGAAAATTTATCCACTTGGAGATTCTTTGGAATTGATTGTGGTAATGAATATAAAACAGAATTTTTGAAGATGGCAAGCTTGGATATGGTTCATAATTTTGAAAAACCAGAGTTTTTCCCGCAGTATAAGACTAAAATTATAGAGCTGGTTAACATGCTTTTAACCAATAAGTATGGTTATGAGTTAAGAAGTATCGATGAAAAATATATTCAATGGGACCAGGAACAGGGGCTTTTCTACTGCCTAGGTGACAAAAGTGAAGTGAATTGGTATGACTTAATTTATATGATTATAAGCCCAGAAGCAAAACAGATCGTTCCTCAGCGTATGTTGGAAGAATTTGATTGTCAGGAATTGAATTATCAGTTCAAGCTTAATTTTTTATAAAATATGGTCTTTAACATAAAGACCATACTTATATCTCTTAGCCGATACTTAATTCACTCTCAATCGAAATATTCGACGTTAATAATTTATGCACAGGACAGCTTTCCGCTACTTTTCATAAACATTTATGCTGATCAGTGGTTCTTTATTGAAATTTAATAGATTGGGATATCGTGATGGAAAAAGAACTCGAACTTAATTCTTTTAATGAAATATTAAATAATGTCAAATCTTTATACTTTTTTAATTTGAACGTAGATAAAAGATTTTGGCAACATGCTGAATATGATTTTTTGATTCGTTTTCTCCACGAAAGTTCAAAGATAAAGGAGCATAAAAAGAGAGTTGATAACTATTCTTCTCGATTACGTTCCTATTTTGATAAAGTAATTCAAAATAGACTTAAGCTAGATATAAATAAATCATCATTAAAATTAGAAGGGAAAATTTTAGCTTTCAATGTTCATTTAACCATGTTTGATAGTTTGAGTGAGGGTGAAACAGGTGACTTTATCGACGGTTGCGATACTCCACCACCTGAATTTTGGATTTATTTTGATGGCGAAAATTTATATTCATTTATTTCTGCTGAATTCATCGAAATAGTAAATTCAGCAATAGACGTTTCTATGGGTGAATCATTAGTATGGTATACAGATTTGATTGAAATGTAATAAATTTAGCTATTCAACAGTTAAGTTTGTCTCAATCGAAATATTTGACGTTAACAACTTATGAACCGGGCAATTTTCACTACTTTAATAAACATTTATGCTAATCAGTGGTACTTTATTGAAACTTAAAAGATTGAGTTATTTTAATGAGAAAGGAATTCGAACTGCATGCTTTTGATGAAATATTAAATGATATTAAATATTGGTATTTGGAAAATCTAAATAAAAAAGAAATGCTTTGGCAGTGCGCAAAATATAATTTTTTATATTGTGCATTACGAGAATTTTCAATAAATAACAAGAGTGACCTAAACTTAGATGGTTATAGTTATCGTATGCAAACTTATTTTGAAGAGGCCATTCAAGCTCGGACCAAATATGAGTGCATATCAAGTTTAATAAAGTTAAAGGGTAAAATCTTAGTATTTGATGTACATTCATCAATGTTTGATTGTTTGGGTGAAAAAGAAACAGGTGGCTTTATCGATGGTTGTGATACACCACCACCTGAATTTTGGATTCATTTTGATGGGGAAAATTTATATTCATTTATTCCAAATGAGCTCACAAATATTGTCGACCTAGCAATAGATATCTCTATGAGTGGCTCATTGGAATGGTATACGGATGTAATTGAGATTTAGTGTAATAGGTCTCTCATCCGATACTTAATTCACTTTGAATTGAAATATTCGACGTTAATAATTTATGCACAGGACAGCTTTCAGCTACTTTGAGTAATCGTTTGTGCTGATCTTCGGTAAACTCACCTTTTAAGATAATTTTACGTTCAATATTGTTTTGGCCTGCTTCAGGTTCAGCATTGGGATTTAAAGCTAAATCGACCTGAACATGATCAAGCTTAATTCCTTTATGATTCGCATACATCTCTAAAGTAATGGTTGTACATGCACCTAAAGCAGACAAGAGTAACTGAATTGGATTTGGTGCTGTATCTTGGCCACCTTTATCTGCTGGTTCATCTGCATACCAAGTATGACCCGATGAATCCGTCAACGAAACGCGATAAGGTGTAGATGTACTGAGTGCTTGTGCTGTATGTGTCATGTTTTACCTTGTTATTTATCTTTAAAAACTAGATGAAAATATACCAATTGATCATGTTACTTATAAAATCAATTGTCCACTACCTAATGGTCTTATGATAATTGTGTTTGATATGTGCTGTAACGCTTTTATTGTTGCACGGATGAAACATATCGTTTTATAAAGAATAATGAATAAAAATACTTGATCTATAAACTATTGCTTATATCAAACAAGGATACGAAAAATGCAATTTAAAACATTAAGCCTCGGTTTAGCTGCTGCTATCGCAAGTTCTGTAACATTAGCTGCGCCAGTAGACTATAAAATCGATCCAACACATACAGCAACAGTATTTAGCTGGAATCACTTTGGTTTCTCTACACCGAGTGCAAACTTCACTGATATTCAAGGTACAATTAAAGTTGATAATGCAAAACCTGCAAATTCATCTGTAGAAGTGACGATCCCTTTAAGCAGTGTAAATACCAATGTTGTTGCTTTGGACAAAGAATTCCAAGAAGAAGCTTGGTTTAATGCTGCGAAATATCCAAACATTACTTTTAAAAGTACTAAAGTAGAAACCAAAGACAAGAAACACTTCAAAATTACAGGTGATTTAACCGTTAAAGGTGTGACTAAGCCTGTGGTATTGGATGCTGTGCTAAATAAACAAGGCGAGCATCCAATGGCGAAAGTACCTGCGATTGGCTTCAATGCAACAACAAGTTTTAACCGCTCAGCATTTGGTATCGGTAATTACGTACCAAACGTAGGGGATAAGATCACTGTTAATATTACAACTGAAGCAACTGCTGCAAAGTAATATTTAATAAATCAATTGTTTATTAAAAAAATCTCACGTTATCTACGGCGTGAGATTTTGAATTTTTTAGGCGTAAATCAGATACAATTTTCTACAACTATTATGCTGTTGCATTAAAGGCATCTGAATAGATGACATAGCCACTTGGTACGTAGTCGGTAAAAGCAAGAATTTGAAAATACTCTGCTGGAACACCTTCTAAGATCAATCTAGTATCAGCCTTAAACCCAAATTTTCCATAATAATTAGGATCACCGAGTAATACGCATCCTTTTGCATTCAGTGCCTTGATCCTATTCAAACCTTCTTTCATAAGTTTAGAGCCTATACCTTTTCCTTGATATTCAGGAAGAACGGAAATGGGACCTAAGCCATACCAGTTTGTCGTACCATCGGAAATAGAGACAGGTGAAAATGCAATATGACCAATGACTTTCCCCTGAGTTTCAACAACTAAAGAGACAGTAAGTTGTTTGGATTCACGAAGCGCATTGACGATAAATTGCTCTGTGTGGCTAGAATGCTCTACATCATTAAAAGCTTTTTGTGTTAAATCAAAAATTGCTTGGATGTCAGTGTTTTGTTCATCACAGATTAAAATATTCATTTTTAATTACCTAAGATTTTTTTAAATTACTGATGAGGAAAAATGACTTTTAAGCTTCATCAGGTGATAGTCGATATTTATTGATTGTCGAGTTGAGGTCGTACGTTTCTAAGCCCATTCAAGTTGATTTGATAGGGTTGACCTTCCTGTGATTTGATCAATCTTTTCTTTTTAAGTTTTCGAAAAACATCGAGTGTGCAATCAGATAATACAAAACCTTCACGGCTATAACATTCTACAGCGATGAGTTGTCCTGATTCATTTTTGAGTTTTACGATTTTTCCGCCTTTTGCTAAGACGTGTAAAGTCCTTTGTTCAGACTTGGATAGGTTCATGTTGGAATCCAAATATAAGTAATCAAAAGCAAAGTTAGGCTTTTAGCCCGAAAATTCGCGTTGATAACCCATTTCAATGTGCGATTGAAATATGGTTATCAGATTACTGCTATCTCCAACATAAAATCCTCAATGTAGATTGGATAAGAAATTTATATGGGAAATATATAATTGATTAAAAGAAAAGTAAATATTTATGTGAAATTTGCTTGATTTTCAATAAGCTGATGATCATGATTGTTTTGATTTTATTGATTAATTTATAATAAAGGCATTGAAACGTATCGCTTGAATTTGATTATTAGGATAAGCCAAAGATGGATGATCAAAAGTTTATACAGAAAGCAGTAGATCTAGCATTAGAAAATTCAAAATCAGGTGGTCGTCCTTTTGGGGCAGTGATTGTAAAAGATGGCAAAGTGATTGCTACGGGTGTGAATCAAATTAAACTCACCAACGATCCTACTGCACACGCAGAATTATCAGCATTACGTGAAGCAGGAAAAGCTCTAGCCAGTCCAAATCTTGAAAACTGTGTTGTTTACGCGAGTGGGCAACCTTGTCCAATGTGTCTAGCTGCAATGCGTATGGCGGGAATTAATCGTGTATTTTATGCATTTTCTAATCAGGAAGCAGAGCCATTTGGTTTGTCTACTGAACGTATTGCTCAAATATTACGAGTACCACCTGAAAGTCAGCAAGAACTTACTTTTGTTCAAGTAAAACCAAATCATAACCATGATTTATATGAAGTATGGCAGAATAAACAGATTGGTTAAATCTATGAGCAAAGTAGAAAATTAAATACGCTTATTTTTATTGTATTTATCCTTCAAGGATAAATATGCAGGAACGGATCTTTTTGCCTGCCGACGTAGCATCATTTTGATATATAACACGAGGGCAAAACAAGCCGTCGCAATCGTTAACATGATGCTATTCATATAACTCATGATCGAACTAATATAACCAATCGTTGCTAAACGCCGTTGCATACGCTCAACTTGAATACTCGATTCAATTCCAGTGATCGCCCATGTACATAAGTGTTCGCAATTATTGATAATCAAATGGTAATGATTTTCATGCATACGCGAGCGCATACGACGAACGATCGCTTTCGCCTTATAACGAGGGGAATTATAATTTCTCGTATAAATCGGTTTTCCCCGAGCGAAGCGCTGAATTGACGTCATCTCAATTGGACGTTTTTTTAAAATATGGGCAAAACCTGAATAATGAATAACTCGTCCACGACCTGCATAAATACCATGATGACTATAACCAAAGTGTTTAACAATTAGGTGTGCACCGAGAGGGAAATGTCGCTGTGTTTGCTGCATACTCATACAAGACTATTGTATTTACAGATGTATTTTAATCAAAAAATATGAATCTATCGAGTGCATTTAAAGACTCATTTATACGATTATGTGTGGAGATTGTATCTATTCTTTTTATGTTGAAATACATTGTGGGACAATGAAGTTAGTCGATTTGAACAATATTAAATTATGCTAAGAAAATGGTTTGTAGCCTCATTGGTCAGTATTTGTATGTCTCATGTTTATGCGATGCAGCATCAAATAATTGAAGTAGACAATATTTCATATGATGTAATTAAAGTAGACCATTTACAGCAACTCAGACTTTTCCTAAAAGATCCAAAGACTGCTCATTATTATCAAAAATTTGCTCATATTCAAAAAATGCTTCCAACATGTGAACAGTTAAGTTTTGCTATGAACGCAGGTATGTATCACCCTGATTTTCAACCTGTCGGTTTATATGTTGAAGAGGGTAAAGAATTTGTTGAACTTAATGAAGCGCAAGGATTTGGTAATTTTTTTATGCAACCAAATGGCGTGCTTGCATGGAATGATAAATATGCTGTAATTAAAACAACGACAGATTATAAATCCATGAGATTTAAGCCAAGGTTTGCTACGCAGTCTGGACCAATGTTGATTTATAAAGGCCAAGTAAATAGCCAATTTTTAGCAGATTCAAATTCTCTAAAAATAAGAAATGGAGTAGGTGTTAGAAATAATCAGTTGTACTTTGTGATTTCACAACAACGAGTCAATTTTTATCAGTTTGCACAATTTTTCAAGCAAAATTTAAAAATTGATAATGCGTTATATTTGGATGGTTCAATTTCAAGTTTATATTCATCCCAAACTAAACGTCATGACAAGACTTTTAATTTAGGTCCAATCGTTGGTGAAATTGCTCAAGAGAATTGTAATTAATCAACTTCTCATCTTCTAAGCATTAGAAGATGAGAAGCGTTTATTTTTATTGAATTGGCGTCTTAATAAGTGCAAGAAGCTCTTTGCGGCTATAGCCTCGGGAAATGAGGACTTTCTTTATACCTTTAATCACATCTTCATCTGTCGCTTTGACTAAAGCATCCAGTAGTTGTTCATTTGATTTGCAAGAACAATCATTTTCAACGCAAGAGGTTTGATTCTTGTGTTCATTATATTGCTGATCTGCATTAAACAATTTTTGCCAAAAACTCATAGAGCCTTCATATACAACCTAACATAGATCGAAATATAATCACTTTAAAATAAAATACAAGTCAGCTTAAGTGATAAAAGCAGCAGTTGAACTTCAGTTTTTTCGATGATTCTTTTTGTTTCTAACGAAATTATGACAGTTGAATGACTTGATCTTTGAAAAACATCATTATTTCTAATAAAAACTTTAAATAAAAATAGAGAGTTATGGAAACTCTCTATTCTTAATGGTTACTTTGCAATAATTTGTTTAAATCTTTTCGAGCAATACACCAGATTCAACATGATGAGTAAAAGGGAATTGATCGAACATAGCAAATTTTATAATGCGATGTGTTTGACTGAGTGTTTTTAAATTATCATGTAAGGTATCTGGATTGCATGAAATATAAAGGATACGCTTAAAGCCTTGTAAGAGCTTCAACGTTTCGTCATCAATTCCAGCGCGCGGGGGATCGACAAATACTGTATCAAAGTCGTAGCTTTGAATATCAATTTCTGCTTCTTGAAGTCGTCTAAACGCTCTTTCACCTTGATACGCCTGAGTAAATTCTTCGGCAGATAAACGCGCCACTTGAATGTTCTCAATCTGGTTTTGCTCAATGTTCCATTGTGCTGCGTAGACTGAAGATTTAGCAAGTTCAGTTGCAAGTACCCGTTGAAATTTCAAAGAGAGTGGTAGAGTAAAGTTACCATTACCACAGTACAATTCTAATAGGTCTTTTTCAGAGTTTTCCGCAGCATCACATGCCCACTCCAACATATGTTGGCACACTTGTGCATTGGGTTGTGTAAAGCTGCTTTCAATTTGTTTGTATTTAAAAGTATGACCATGAACATTGAGTTGTTCAACCACGTAGTCGTCACCGATAATCACTTTTTGGCCACGGCTACGCCCCATAATTTTAATATTCAGCTTTTCTGCTAAAGCTTTCGCAGCGATTTCCCAATCTGCATCTAAACGGCGATGATAAATTAAAGTCACCAACATTTCTCCGCTCAATGTGGCGAGGAAATCAGCTTCAAAAATACGTTGTGATAAAATAGGAATTGCTTTTAATTCATCTAATAAACGTGGCATCAAATCATTGATGCTTTGATCCGCGATGGGAAACTCATCCACACGAATAACTTCTTTTTGTTTACCATCTTCAGCACGTTCAAACATGGCATAGAACAAATCATTTTCGGTATGCCAGATACGAAATTCTGCGCGCATACGAAAGTGTTGTTCAGGTGATTGAAACACTTCTAAAGTTGGGGGATTGAACGGAGCGAATTGTGTGGTAATGCGTTCAACTTTCTCTTGAAGTTGCTGTTGATAAGATACGGTCATAAAAAGAAAGCTACAGCTGAAATCTAAAGCCGAATGGTATCAAAAAAGCAGTTAAAGGTGCAGGGAAATTATGATTATCCCTGATTTAAACGAATTAGTTCTATTTAAATGATCATAGGGAAGTTTTTGGTGAAATCCATTTGCTTCAAAGCTAGAAAATAAAAACCCGAACCATGTAAACATGGTTCGGGCTGGGAGATTGAAGACTTAAATTAGTCTTCAGATAAAGTCATTAAACTCGCATTACCACCGGCAGCAGCAGTATTTACGCTAATAGCGCGTTCAATGACTAGACGTTCTAAAGGAATCTGCTCATCTTTCTTGAGATGAGTAATGCCCACGATTGCTCCAGAACGGTTCGCAATTTTAGTTTGTAGTTCAGTCAATTGGTCAACGGAACCATGATGTAAAACAGCATCAAAAGCATCTTTTTCAATGTTTGATATTACTGTGATTGCAGCTAAAACATCTTTTGGTAAAGATTTCTGATATTTGGCGAAGAAAGCATTATCTTTAGTTACAGCAGCAGTACTGCTTACTGCGAAAATCGCTAGTAACTGTTGTAACTGGCTCGCTTCATCATCTGCGATAGAAAGCACACGATGACGAGGCAAGATAATATATTGATTGCTTTCGCCTGTTGGGCCTTGCAACTCGTAGAACTTACCAACACCAAATGCTAGAATTGTCGGAATTGCGTGAGGCATGTTTTGGTTTGCCCAAGACAATAAGCTTTGATAAGCAACATTTGATACAGCATCAAACTGAGAGATTTCAGCTTTCACCGCAAATGGGGTTGCCAATACTTTCTCTGAACAATGCTCCATCAAACGGTACATATAAAGCGGACCACCCGCTTTAGGACCAGTACCTGATAAGCCTTCACCACCAAATGGTTGCACGCCTACAACTGCACCAACGATGTTGCGGTTGATATATAAGTTACCCACCTCAGCACGTTGGATCACTGTATTGATGGTTTCATCAATACGCGTGTGGAGACCCATGGTTAAGCCATAGCCTTTAGCATTGATACGGTCGATCAATTGCTCAAGTTCGCCATATTTATAAGTGATGATATGCAATACAGGGCCAAAGACTTCACGTTCTAGATCGTCAAGGTTTGGCAATTCAATCGCTGTTGGTGGAACAAATGTACCTTGTGCAAGCGCTTGTTGGCTTACCGCATCGTTAAACATCAATTGATGAACAGGGTAGCCCTTAGATTTCATCTTTTGAATGTGCGTATCAATAGTTTGTTTCGCTTCAGTATCGATGACAGGACCAATGTCAGTTTTTAAGATTGCAGGGTTACCTACGATCAACTGTTGCATTGCACCTTTCAACATTTTAATCACAGTTGCAGCACTATCTTCTTGTACACATAAGATACGAAGTGCAGAACAACGTTGACCAGCACTGTCAAATGCAGAGCTTACAACATCCAACACGACCTGCTCAGTAAGTGCAGAAGAATCGACGATCATCGCATTTTGACCACCTGTTTCCGCAATTAACGGAATCGGTTGACCATTTGGAGATAAACGTTTTGCCACAGTTTTTTGCAAGATTTTTGCAACTTCTGTCGAACCAGTGAACATAATGCCTTGAATGCGATCGTCTTGGCTAAGTTGAGCGCCAACAGTTTCACCACGACCTGGCAGAAGTTGAACAACGCCATGTGGCACACCAGCTTCCCAAAGCATTTGAACGGCTTGCGCTGCAATGAGTGGTGTTTGTTCTGCTGGTTTGGCAATCACACAGTTACCACTAACCAATGCAGCAGCAATTTGACCAGAGAAAATCGCAAGAGGGAAGTTCCATGGGCTAATACACAAGACTGTACCTAATGGCTTTACTTGTGCATTTGCAGGCAAGTTTTCGATTTGTGTCGCGTAGTAACGCAAGAAATCAACGGCTTCACGAACTTCTGCAATAGCATTGGCATAAGTTTTACCACTTTCACGGCAAAGTAATACCATCAATTCTTGGATACGAGCTTCCATCAAATCTGCAGCGCGTTTTAAGCAAGCTGCACGTTCAACTTTATCTGTTGCAGCCCAGCTTTGTTCAGCTTGTACAGCTGCTTCTAATGCCAGTTGTACATCCGCACTAGTCGCTTCATTCACATGACCGACAATTTCACTATTTTGTGCAGGGTTTGTAATTGCAATCGCATTACTTTGATCGTGAACTGTTGATTCAAAACCAAGTAAAGGTGCACTTTTCCAAATATGGCTACGGAGTTTTTGTGCTGTTGTATCCAATGCAGCTAAAGGCTGATCGTTATTTAAATCAAAACCATTTGAGTTCGGACGTAATGGGTAAAGATCATGCGGAAGTGGAATCGCAGGATGTTTTAAGCCAATCTGACCTTCATCTTTAGCAGCAGTTTGAATATCTTTGATTGGAGACTGAATCAAGTCTTCAACTTTTAACGTCTTATCAGCAATACGGTTTACGAATGAGGTATTTGCACCATTTTCCAGTAAACGACGGACTAAGTAAGCCAATAAAGTTTCATGGTTACCCACTGGCGCATAGACGCGGCATGGCACACCAAGTTTATTGTCTGCTTTTGAACCTACAACTTGCTCATACAAAGGTTCGCCCATACCGTGTAGGCATTGGAACTCATATTGACCTGGATAATATTTGCTTGGGTCTGCAAGTGTATAAATCGTTGCAAGTGATTGTGCATTGTGCGTTGCAAATTGAGGATAGACTTGATCTGGTGCAGCAAGGAGCTTCTTCGCACAAGCAATGTATGACAAATCAGTGTGAACTTTACGAGTAAACACAGGGTAATCAGTCATGCCGTCAATTTGCGCTTTCTTGATTTCGCTATCCCAATATGCACCTTTCACCAAACGAATCATCAAACGTTTGTTACTGCGTTTTGCGAGATCAACGATATAATCTACCACGTAGAAACAACGTTTTTGATACGCCTGAATAACGAAACCAATTCCTTTCCAATTCGCAAGTTTTGGTTCGAAACATAAACGCTCAAGTAGTTCGAGTGAAATTTCTAAACGTTCAGATTCTTCAGCATCGATGTTTAAGCCGATGTCGTATTGTTTTGCTAAGCATGCAAGTTCGAAAACTTTGTTGTAAAGCTCATGATGTACACGATCAATTTGCGCACGTTGGTAACGTGGGTGCAAAGCAGAGAGTTTAATCGAGATACCAGGACCTTCATAAACACCACGCCCGTTTGATGCTTTACCAATGGCATGAATCGCTTGAGTGTAATCGTTATAATAACGCTCAGCATCATGGTCAGTTAGCGCAGCTTCACCAAGCATATCGTATGAATAGCGGAAACCTTTGTGTTCAAATGGTTTTGCATGCTCAAGTGCTTCTTCGATGGTTTCGCCCGTGACGAATTGCTCACCCATCATACGCATCGCGACATCAACTGCTTTACGGATAATGCCACGTCCACTGCGAGCGAGAAGACCTGTTAAAATACTTGATAAACTGGTTTGTTTAGGTGTTTCCATTAACTTGCCAGTAAGCATTAAACCCCAAGCAGCGGCATTTACGAACATCAGGTTACTTTGACCTAAATGCTCTTTCCAGTTGCCTTGGTTGATCTTGTCACGAATTAATAAATCACGTGTTGCTGTATCTGGAATACGAAGTAATGCTTCTGCCAAACACATCAATGCCACACCTTCTTGTGAAGAAAGTGAGAACTCTTGGAGTAAACCTTGAACAATACCTGCTTTTCCAGCCGAGCTTTTACGTTCACGTAAATTATGTGCAAGACTGAATGCTAATTCATAAATTTTTTGATCAAGATCAGGAGAAATATCTGCTGCTTCTGCAAGTTGTTTAACCGCTTCAGGCTCAGCACGTCGCCAAGCTGTATTAATGCGTTGCTCAAACTCACTTTTTTCTTTAAATTCGGTGATATAACCGTCTGTGTGAGCTGTGTCCATTTGTGCGGGAGTATCCAATGTATTCATACTAAATTCCAATAACAATCTCTAGAACATATTGAGTAGAGAGGTTTAGATAATTTATGATTACAGAATAAAACCCGAGTAACTCACTATAATTTACCTATTTTTTAGAGGAAAATTCAGTTGAATGGCCCTATTTATACATTAGATCGTACCGATCTGAAAATTCTGGATATTCTTCAAACAGATGGAAGAATTTCCAATAGTAAATTGGCGGAATTAGTGAACCTTTCGCCGACTGCCGTCATGGCTCGTGTGCAAAAGTTGACGAAGGATGAATTTATCTTGGGATATGAGGCAAAACTCAATCCGAATAAGTTAAATGCCAGTTTTCTTGTGTTTGTTGAGGTGCTCTTAGATAAAACCACCCCGAATGTACTCGAGGATTTTATTGATGCAGTGACACAATATCCGGAGATTGTTGAGTGCCATATGGTGAGTGGTGGCTTTGACTTTTTGATCAAATTGCGTAGCGCAGGGATGGAGGAGTTTCGTCGTATTGCGGGGCAAATTTTATGGCAACTTCCTGGCGTGAAAGAAACGCGTAGTTATCCTGTGATGCAGGTTGTAAAAGACAGCTCTAAAATAAAAATTAAATCAAGAACCAAATTTTAATAAAAGATCAAATAAAACAAAGGGGCTCGAAAGCCCCCTTAAATTTTACTCAGAAATCTTATTTCATTTCTCTCGTATAGATTTCATCTGCTTGTTCAAAACGACCAGTCACAGTTGCGTTAGGTGCTTTACCAAGTAAGCTCACCACAACAATACTGATCAAGGCAAAAATGAAACCAGGAATAATTTCATAAATACCAGTACTAGCAAATAAATTTTTCCAAACAATCACTGTAACTGCACCGATAACCATACCCGCCAAAGCACCGTTTAGCGTCATACGTTTCCAGAACAATGACATGATAATCAATGGACCGAAAGCAGCACCGAAGCCAGCCCAAGCATAAGAAACTAAGCCTAGTACTTTACTATCAGGGTTTTGGGCTAAAGCAAGAGCTAACATTGCAACTGCAAGTACCATTGCTCGACCAATCCAAACTAACTCTTTTTGAGTTGCATTTTTACGGATCAAGCCTTTGTATAAATCTTCAGTTAATGCGCTTGAACATACCAATAACTGACAACTTAAGGTACTCATGACTGCTGATAAAATTGCAGCAAGGATCACACCAACAACCCAAGGGTTGAATAAAATTTTAGTGAGTTCCATAAACACTGTTTCAGGGTTAGCTGTCACAACCGCTGCAAATTCAGGATGTTGATGGAAATACGCAATCCCGATAAAACCAGAACCAACTGCACCTGCCAAGCATAAAATCATCCATGTCATACCGATACGACGAGCAGCAGGGATTGATTTAACAGAATCGGCAGCCATAAAACGAACTAGAATGTGAGGTTGACCAAAATAACCCAAACCCCAAGCAGCTGCTGAAAGAATACCAACGATACTTAAATTTGAAACAAAATCATAAGCATGTGGGCGCGCACTCTCAACAATTGCTGTAAATTCTTCGACACCTACACCTAAAGACATGTATGTGACGATAGGTAAAAGCAATAACGCAAAAATCATCAAACCGGCTTGGAACGTATCAGTCCAACTGATTGCCAAGAAGCCACCAATACAAACATATCCGATTGTTGCAAACGCACCAAGCCATAAAGCGGTTTGGTAAGGTAAGTGGAACAATGTTTCAAATAGACGTGCACCAGCTACCATGCCAGAAGCACAATAAATCGCGAAAAAGATGAGAATAATCAGTGCGGAAGTTACACGTAAGATCTTTTTCTGGTCATCAAAACGACCTGTGAAATAATCTGGTAACGTAAGCGCATTATTCTGAACCTCAGTATGAACGCGTAAACGCCCAGCCACGAGATACCAGTTGAGCCATGCACCAATGATTAAGCCAATTGCAATCCATGATTCAGATAAGCCTGTCAAATAGATTGCCCCAGGTAAACCCATGAGTAGCCAGCCACTCATATCGGATGCACCCGCAGATAAAGCGGTAACGAAACTACCTAGGCTTCGTCCTCCAAGAATATAATCATCAAGGTTTTTGGTAGAAAAATAGGCGTATAAACCGATACCAAGCATGGCGATAATATACACCACGAACACAACAACAGTGGGATTCGAAAAATTCATAATGGATGCCTGTCCTTACATATCCATAACTGTGCAATCCCATCTGAATAGACAAAAATGATTCACTATTCTAACAAGACTGATAAGGCCACAGATTCAAGCACGAATGATTTTTAAAATACTGTTTTGTTTTTGTATATTGTTTGTATATTTTATGTAATTTAAATTAAGTGTATGAATCTTAATTTTTAAATCTAAAAAAGCTCACTTTTTTTTAAATAAAAGAAAGATATTTGCGGCTTAAAAATAGGCTACATGTTTCAAATTATTGCAGCGGCAAAAAATTGATAGTAATAACAGGCATTTTTGAACAGAAAAATAGAATCAAATGACAACACATGTTGTTACAAAAGCAACAATGCAGAGAAATTACATTATAAAAAGCTCGTAATGTTAAGCAATTTTGCTAATGAAAATTTATTTGAAATCTTCCATATTATTTCTTTGCACCATTAGGGTGCATTGTCTGAGAGAAATGGAAAGTGGACACGGTTCAAGCAGCAACCATAAGAATAGAGCATGATTTACTTGGCGCAAAAGAAGTGCCAATGGATTGTTATTACGGAATTCATACTTTACGCGCAATTGAAAATTTCAAAATTTCTTCGCAAAAAGTTGGACAAAATAGTCACTTTATTCGTGCGTTAGCACAAGTGAAGAAAGCATCTGCTCAAGCGAATCTAAGTTTTAATAAATTAACAGAAACTCAAAGCTTGGCGATTCAGCGAGCTTGTGATGATTTAATTAATGAAACACAAAAATGGCAAGACTCATTTCCAATTGACATTTATCAAGGTGGGGCAGGCACGTCGATTAATATGAACACTAATGAAGTCATTGCCAATATCGCACTTGAATCATTAGGTCATAAAAAAGGTCAATATGACATCATTCACCCGAATGATCATATCAACAAATCACAATCAACGAATGATGTGTATCCTACTGCGATTCGTTTATCGACTTATTGTTCTCTAGATGCGTTATTCACACAAATGGATAAATTGATTACTTCATTTGAGAATAAAGCAATCGAGTTTCGCTATATTTTAAAAATGGGGCGAACTCAACTCCAAGATGCTGTGCCGATGACACTTGGGCAAGAATTTCATGCATTTGCAACTTTATTAAAAGAAGATGTCCGTCTGATTAAACGTACACGCGAGTTGTTGCTTGAAGTAAATTTAGGCGCAACCGCAATTGGTACTGGTGTAAACACACCTAAAGGCTATGCTGTAAAAGTAGTTTCGTGTTTGAAACAAATTACAGGTTTAAATTTAGTTGGCGCTGAAGACTATGTTGAAGCAACCAGTGATTGTGGCGTCTTTATTATTTTATCAAGTGCCTTAAAACGTCTTGCATGTAAACTTTCGAAGATTAGCAATGATTTACGTTTGCTAAGTTCAGGTCCTCGTACTGGTTTGGGTGAAATCCAATTACCTGAATTACAAGCTGGCTCATCAATCATGCCTGCAAAAGTAAATCCTGTTATTCCAGAAGTGGTAAATCAGATTGCATTTAAGGTGATTGGTAACGATCTTACGATTACATTTGCAGCAGAAGCAGGACAGTTACAGTTAAATGTCATGGAGCCTGTGATTGCAATTTCACTCAATGAATCAATTGAGCTATTAACCCATGCGATTCAAAGTTTGGATGAAAAATGTGTACGTGGAATCAAAGCACATGAACAAGCTTGCCATGATGCAGTCATGCGTAGTGTAGGGATTATTACTTTACTCGATCCATTATTAGGTCATGCATTGTGCGATGAAATAGGTAAGCAATGTATTGCCGAAAATAAAACCATCCAAGAGGTTGTTTTAGAACGCAGATTACTCACTCAAGCACAACTTGATGAAATTTTCTCTTTTGAGAATTTGGTTTCAGAAGTAGATGGTATTCAGGTTGATTATGTTGCTTAATTAATTAAGCATAAATAAAAAGCCCAGTTCTTGACTGGGCTTTTTAATGTTTGAATTTATTTAAAATTACAAACCTGATTCATATTCACTATGTGAAAGGAGCTTTTCAACATCAGCCATATTGTCTGGTTTGATTTTATAAATCCATCCTTTACCATACGGTTCTTCATTAACAAAATCTGGATCATCTTCAAGCGCTGCATTCACTTCAACGACAGTACCCGAAACAGGCGCATGGATGTCAGATGCAGTTTTAACAGATTCAACAACACCCGCTTGTTCTGTTGCAGTCACATGACTCCCAACTTCTGGTGTTTCAACGTAAACTAAATCACCTAACTCCACCTGAGCATGGTCACTGATTCCAGTAACAACTAAATCACCTTCGATTCTTACCCATTCGTGTGTTCGTGCATATTTTAAATCTGCTGGATGATTCATGACAACTCCTTAAACAATCTGTCGTATCATTTTATTTGGCTTTATACAGGTTTTTTAGTTAAAACAAAAGTGTTTATAAATGAAGCACTTTGCAATATTACAAATAAGGGTCTTTACGCCAGTTACTCGGACTGCGTCCACTCCAGCGCTTAAATGCACGGCTAAAATTCGCTACATCAGAATACCCTAATTCATCAGCAATTTGTTCTAAACTATAATCTGTTCTAGATAGTAAAGATGTTGCATGACGATAGCGTACTTCATCTACCAAGGTAGAGAAGGATGTACCTTCAGCTGCTAGCTGACGTTTTAGAGTGCGGTCTGACATATGCAGACGCTCAGCAACACTCTCGATGCTTAAATAATGCTGTTCTGAATTGGTTAAAATATCACGTACGCGCATTGCAAGGCGACGACGTTCACCTAGAGCAGAAAGTTCAGTTTCACACTGATTAATTGCAATTTGGCTGGCAATTGGATCCGCATTCACCATTTTTAAACCGAGATATTTTTTATCAAAACTCGAAATTAAATGTGGCTGATTAAAACGTACTGTACTGGTTAATTTATCACGATATTTATCAAAGCCCGTAGGCTCAGGGAAATCTAAATCAACTTCACCCTTTAAGTCTTCAATTCCTGTTAAGGCTTTTGCCATGGTCATAATGCCAATCGTTAAACCTAAGATAATTTCAGTACGTAATGGTTCAACTTCAATATCACATTGCAGTTGTAAGGTTGCTTTAGGTCCAAAAGTAGAAAAGTAAAGTTGCAAAAAAGGTAAGCGTAATTGAATAAAACGGCTTGCAAGTGCAATTGCATCGGTAATGTCATGCGCAGTCATAATGGCATAACCAATAAAACCATGAATAGAAATACGCATTTGCGTACCTAGGTGAAATCCTAATGTACTTTCACCTGTTAAACGCAAAGAATGTTTAACTAATTCATTCGCAATAGGCGTAGGAATTCGATAATTTGGGTCAGCTAATTGCTCGCTAGTTAAATGAAAAGGAGCAAATAAGGTTTCATCGCTATATCCCCAGCGTGAAACAACATCTAATAGCAGTAAGCCATAGACGCCTGGTATACCTTGATCTTGACGAGTTGAAGTTGTTTTCATGTGCTTTCCGTGGCGCTCATCAATTTTGCCAATATCTTTTAAACATTTAAGTCTGAAACATCTTTACACGAAATAAAATAATCAATCATAAAAATTGTTGGACAAAAGAGTCACCCAATCTCCAAAATTAAGCTGCTTTTCTAAAGACCATTATTTTGGTTGTTGATATTAATAGCACATCGCCATGTTGGTTCAAAGCTTGCGTAACGTAACTGACGATACCGCGATCAGTTTTGGTTTTAGATGGCACGATTGCAGTAATTTCAATTTCTACATGAATCTTATCACCAACACGGGTAGGGCGAGGCCAACGAAGACTAGATTCTGAACCCAGTAAACCACCTGCAATGGGAAAACATTCGGTCCATAAACGCATTGTGATTGCTGAGGTATGCCAGCCACTGGCAGCTAAACCTTGAAAAATAGGATGTTGTTCAGCTGCTTGCTCATCTAGATGAAAAGGTTGAGGGTCATACTGGCTTGCAAATTGTTTCACTTCTTCAAGCGTGATTTCATAGTCACGACTAATGAAGCGATCTCCAATATTTAAGTCTTCTAAATACAACATTATTCTGTGTCCTGAGCCACTACTCGCTGCTCAACTAAAAAACCACCTGTTTGGCGTTTCCATAATTGTGCATACAAGCCATCATTTGCAATAAGCTGCTCATGTGTACCTTGTTCAGCAATTTTGCCTTGATCAAGTACAATGAGACGATCCATTTGAGCAATAGTAGATAAACGGTGTGCAATTGCAATGACCGTTTTGCCAACCATTAAGTCATTTAAACTGCTTTGAATTGCAGCTTCAACTTCTGAGTCAAGGGCACTTGTTGCTTCGTCTAAAATAAGAATAGGTGCATCTTTTAAAAAAACTCTAGAAATAGCAATACGTTGACGTTGACCACCAGAAAGTTTTACGCCACGTTCACCGACATAGGCATCAAATCCAACGCGTCCTTTCTGATCAGTCAATTGAGGAATAAATTCTTCTGCTTTGGCTTTTTTGACAGCAAGTTGAATCTCTGCTTCAGTCGCATTAGGGCGACCATATTTAATATTTTCAGCTACCGTACGATGTAATAGAGAGGTATCTTGAGTAACCAGTGCAATATTGGCACGTAAACTATCTTGTGTAACATCATGGATGTTTTGCCCGTCAATCAAGATACGACCCTGATTAATATCATAAAAATGCAAAAGTAACTGAATGAGAGTAGATTTACCCGCACCAGAACGACCAACGATACCTATTTTCTCGCCAGGTTTAATCGTAAGATTGAAATGATCAATTACATTTTTTTGATTATAAGCAAAACTAACATCTTCAAAACGAATTTCACCCTGTTGAACTTTTAGTTCAGTTGCATCTTTTTTATCTTGAATCTGGATGGGCTTACCTAGAGTTTTCATACCATCTTGAATGGTACCAACATTTTCGAAAAGCATCGTGATATGCCACATGATGAATTCGGCTAGGCTATCGAGCTTTAAAACCATCGCCGTGGTTGCTGCGATTACACCAATAGCAGCTTGCCCTTGTGTCCATAACCAAACAGAACTACCAATCACGCCTATAAAGAGAAAAGCACTGAGTAAACGAATGCTGATTTGGTATTTCACACCTAAGCGCATCTGTTTATAAACAGTGACCATAAACTCTTGCATGGACTCTTTTGCATACTGACTTTCACGACCAGCGTGCGCAAACAGTTTCACAGTTTGAATATTGGTATAAGCATCAGTAACACGTCCAGTCATAACAGCGCGTGCATCTGCCTGTTGTTGTGAAACTTTACCAAGACGAGGAATGAAATAACTAGCAATGGCAATAAATAAGACAAGCCATAAAAGCAGTGGGACGATCAAAACAGGCGAAATAGAGCCTAATACAAAGCTAATCGTAATAAAGTAAATCAGTACATAAACCAACATGTCACCAAGGATCATCCAAAATTCACGAACTGCTAATGCAGTTTGCATAACTTTGGCAGACAAGCGGCCAGCGAAATCGGTATGGAAAAAATCTAAGGTTTGTTGCAACAATAAATTATGGAATAACCAGCGCATACGCATTGGAAAATTACTAAATAACACTTGGTGTTTGACAATAGATTGCAAACTTACGAAGAAAATATTTGCGAATAAAATACTTATGAGAATAGTTAAATTTTGATGATTGGTTTCTAAAAAAGTATTAGGCTGACTTTTAGTGAGCCAATCAACTAGTTTACCAATATAAGAAAAGAATAATGCCTCAAAGCACGCAGCAGCAGCTGTACAAGCAATAAGTAAAAAGAGGAAAGGTCTGACTCCTTTCGTTGATTGCCAAACAAAAGCAAAAAAAGTAGTCGGTAATGGTTTGTTTAAATCTTTCGTTGGGTAAGGATCAACTAATTTTTCAAACCAACTCAGCATTACACTTATCCTCTGATGAAATTCTAATTCAGCTAGTTCAGTAGCATATCAGAAAATTAGCTTTAGAGATGAAAAGAGCGAATGTGGCTTGGTTCGAAAAGGATAATTAAATTCCCAATTTAATTTCGAAAATAGTTTATTTCAAATAATATTTTTATTCATTTTTCTTAACAAATAATATGGTAAATGAAATTGCTAATGAATTATTTCAATAGATCATTAGCAATCCAAATGATTGATATTAACGAATGGTGTAAATGGTATCGAAGTTAACATCCACTGAACAAATAAGTAAATTACAAATTAGATTATTGTTTAGTAGATTTGAAATTTGATTACTTAGATTCATTTCAAATGCTGTTAATTCTCTCATGATTATTTGGCATGCACTATTAAATTCATGAATATTCCAATCTTTATTAAATAAAAATTTTATAGCGTTTAAATTGTTTAATTCATACATCAAGGTGTGATGAAGTGAGAATCCTTTATCATCAACTATATTTGAACTTTGGAAGAGAATTGGTTCGAGTTGATTCGCTTTGATGAGCATTAATGAATCAATTATTTTATTTTTAAGCTCATTATTTAAGCTATTAAAGAAACCAAAAGAGAATGTTGCAATGACCGCAGCATCCATCCAAAGTGTAGATTTATGACTCATTTTTTCTAAATGAAGTTCTATAAATTCACATTGATTTCCGATATTCTCAGTTTGGGAGAAAAATGAGTAATCTTTTTCATTTTTGAATTTTATTGCTGAATGAGGCATCTTCTAACTCATTATTACATTAATTAACAATATTGATACATAATGGTTTTTTTTAAATTAAAATTCAATAGGTTTTATTAATATTTATTTCCTTTGATTGGTTATTGATCCAAAAATGCCTATTTGATCAATCTTTCTATTCGAAAAGTTATAATAAGTTAACTATATTAAATTAATATGAAAGGTATTTAATAATATTTCAAACTTAGGGGTATTATCTAATTTTTTATAGAAACTGCGAACGAGATCTAAGTTTTATATTCAAATAACTATCAGTAGGATAGAAAATTTCTGTCTTTTCCCTACAAGTGTTTAGGAGATAAAACTGATATAAGTGATAGACATCTTAGATGTATGTTGAATGAGCTGGTTTGATAGAAAAGATGGGAAACCTAAGCGAGTAGTTAACAGGCTACGGATTGGTAATGGAGAGGAGTGTACTCACTTAAAGTTCTATTTGTCTAAGCGGGGAAGAGCAAGACACTAGACAATTATTTAAAAATTCATTTGAAATACAGCTTTTATAGTGAAAAATCAATGCATGAAACGTGATACAAGGCGTATACTGAAATTAACCATTACAATCACATAGGATTAGAAATGCTTCTTAAATTTGCGATTCGCTTTATGGCTGTCCTCCTTTCAGTACTTATCTTGGCTGCTATCGTTATTCAGTTCTTCTTCTCAAGCAAATTAACCACAGATTTGTGGATTATTGTAGTTCCTGTGATCTTAGGTATTCCAATTCTTACCTCTGTCGTAATTGCTAAAGACGATGAGTTAAGCATTCAGTGATACATATATGAATAATTAAAGTAACTATTTAAAAAGCCCATGCCAATGGGCTTTTTTACTGTTTTAAACAATCTAAGTCCTGTTTGAGAATTTTAGATTGTTTGATGAACGGTCATAATCAAGCGATGATTGGTACTGGTAATAGTTGTTAAAAAAATAGATAATTGTGATGTAATTCACAATTAGGATAAAAAATGTTTAAGATCTTGGGGAATTTAACAGTTTGTATGCTGTTTATTACTGGTTTGGTATTTTTAGTGATTGGAACTTCGTCAACAGATGCGCTTCTGATTGCGGTTTCATTCGCTTTGATGACGGCATCTTATCTACTTGCATCAGAATTCAATATAAATCTGTTCAATTGGAATAAATAACAATAAATTTAGCTGAAGAATTTTTGTGGAAATTCTTCAGCAATTTCATTAGGTATCAAAATTGAAAAATGTAAAAAATCGAAATCGTAGAAATAAGTTTTTTAGCTCAAAAAATTGAAAATAATTTTAAATATTGATTTTTACAAATTACTCAATAATTAATAATTCTTAAGAATACGCTTTACGATCGTTGAATAGTATCAATAAATAGATCTGACTAAGCGAAAACTAGTAAGTCATACAAAGTCTAAAACTTTCTAACTTTAGCGATTTCATCACACTCCAAAAAATCTAGCTCTTTAAATAACAAGAACATTCGTTATTGGTAAAATTTTTATGATTTGTCTGAAAAAACAGTTTCGATTAAATGTTTAGATGATAGATGAACTCTTATAACTCTAAATAGTATTTTTTTAGAACAAAATAAATTATGCTCTAGAATCTTAATTTTAAATAAAAATAGGTAATTACATGGGGAAAATTGTTGCAGGGGTTCTTGGTTTAACATTGGGTATAGTAACTATAAATGCGTGGAGTGATACACCACTACAAATTAATTATGGTACACCACAAGCATTAGGTGAGCAGACTTTGCAAGCAACTGCTCCAGTTAATCAAGATGAAAACAGTAATGGTCTTCAAACTTCTATTTTTGCAGAATATTATGGCTCAAAAATTGGATCTAATGATTTAGGTGGTGATCAAAAACTTAATGGAATCGGTGCGGGCTTAACGGTTACAGCTCTAAATTCATTGAGTACTAGCGTTGGTTTAAACTTTCAGAGAAATTCGAATTGGAAAAATACTGAAATTAACGTTAAAGGTGGCTACAAATTTTACAATTTTGATAATACCTACGCAAATGCCAATATTGGTGTTGGTTATGCTTGGGTAAAAGCAGATGATTATGATGTTAAGCTACGTTACGTCACATTACCTGTTGAGTTAGAGGTTGGACACTATTTTCAAAAAGACCTCGCTGTTTATGCAGGGTTGGGCTATAAGTGGTTGTATATAGAAAATCTTAAAGATGTTTGTACTAGTTATTTTTGTAGTACAGCAGCTTCTGATGTATTAGATCTGGATGGTATTACTTATCGAGTTGGACTTAAATACGATTTTTAGAAATCTTAAAAAAGCTCATCAATAGATGAGCTTTTTTAATTTATACTTTTAAATAATCTTAAAGTTTAATTAAATTAAATAATGAATTGTTTTAAAATTTTAAACTTACTTTGTGTAATTTAATTTTTTAGGTATGATATTTAAAATAAAATTATTATATGAATAATAACGTATATGATAGAGAAAATTTCTGGAACTGATAAATCTATTGTTTTGTGTGATAAAATTTCATTATCATTAATTTTTAATGATATGAGTGACTTAACTAAATATGGAAGTGATAAGCAGAGATTTTGGTTGAAATTCTATTCGATTGAAGCTTCTGAGGAAGGTATTGTTTTAGATGTATTTTTAAGTTTGGATGATTGTGTGAAACAGGACTTTATGGTCGAAGACTATGTCGATTCAATTGCATTATTTGGAGTTAAAAAAATTGTAAAGGAACATGGTGTTGGAATAGATCATTCAATTGATGTTAGTAAATTTATATATAATAATATTAATCTAAAAAATATAAAACATTTGAATAATTTCTTTTTTAATATTAGTATCTCGAATCGTAAAATACTAAATACCAATAATAAGATAACAGTAGAGAAAATTTCTATTCTAAAAGAAATCATTATCTAGATGAACAATTTCATCGTTATCGATTTTTATAAACAATCATAAAGGAATGAGAATAAAATGACATATATTCGAAAAAGTGTTTGGGCAAATGGTGGGGATTTAGATGATCCAATATTATTTTGGTATGCTAAAGCGGTCGGTGCTTTAAAGGCTAAAGCATTGGATGATCCTACAAGTTGGCGTTTTTTCGCTGGTATACATGGTTTTGATGCTGAATTATGGGAGAGTTTTGGTTATTACGATCTAACAGTTGATCAATTACCAACAGCTCAAGTACAAGCAACATATTGGCGACAATGCCAACATGGAACATGGTTTTTTGTACCTTGGCATCGTGGTTATCTAGTTGCAATAGAGTCTATACTCAGAGCCGAAATTATCGCACAAGGGGGTCCACAAGACTGGGCATTACCATTTTGGGATTACAGCGATACAACTAATCCAAATGCAGCCTATATGCCACCTGCCTTTGAACGCACACATTTACCAGATGGTAGTGTTAATCCGTTATATGTAGCTCAACGTTATGGTACTTATCATCCATTACCAGCTCAAGATATAACACTGACGGCCTTAGAAGATTTGGAATTTACAACACCACATAATTTTAAAGCATTTGGTGGGCCAGTAACTTCCTTTTCGCACTCAAATCGTATATTCGGTGACCTAGAAAGTAAGCCACATAATTTGGTACATGATGATATTGGTGGTGATAATGGCATTATGAGTGACCCTGATTCTGCAGGACTAGACCCAATATTTTATTTGCACCACGCCAATATCGACCGTTTATGGAGCGTTTGGTTGGAACTTGGTAATGGGCGATCAAACCCTGTTGATCCGCAATGGTTACAAGGTCCTATTGGCAGTCGACAATTTATTATGCCTTTGGCTTCGGGTGATTCATGGCAATATACACCTCAAGCTGTGCAAGATAATTCCGATATCAATGTAAATGGTACGCAATTGGGCTATGAATACACGCCAGGCTCTGGTGTAAATTCAACTCAAGAGATGTTATCTACCAGCGAAAATCGAGCGAAAACATTTGGTTTAGAATCTTTTAAGAACTCAATTGATTTACAGCCAGTTGCTTCAGAACTTATAGGTGCAACAACAAAAAAATTGCAGATTGATGGTTTAACCAATGTCACTATTCCTTTAGATCACAAAATGAAAAATACTTTGCAAAAAAGTTTTATGGCATTGGATGAGTCATCTCAAAGTAATGTTGCTGAACCAGATCGAGTATTTCTAAAACTTGAAAATGTTAAAGCAAATCGTGAAGGGATTATTCTCGATATTTATACGACTTTGACAGACGATAGCGACCAAAACAAAACCAGCTTGGTTGAATCCATTGGTTTATTTGGTATTCGTAAAGCGTCGAGTAGCAAAGAAGAACATGGTGGAGCAGGGCTAAATATTATTGTTGATATTACTGATTATTTTGATGAACTTCATTTGAATAAACAGATAGCTGGCACTAATGCTTTCCCTATTTCATTTGTACCACGTCAACCTTTAGCTGCTGATGCAGATTTAAGTATTGGGCAAATTAGCGTGTATCGAGAAGGCTTGTAAGGATTTAAGTATCATGAAACTACAGGCATATTTTTCAATAGTAAAACGTCCGCCTTTTTCAATACTATTGGGTGTTGGGTTATTTGTGTGGTTATTTTTGTTGCTGCAACCTATTTTTATGACCCAATTCAATATGCCTGTAGAAGGACATCTCCATCATCATGCTCATGTCCAGCAAAATAATAGTTTATGGTCTGTTATTTCACAGGCCATAAACATACATTGGTTTTTAATGCTCATTGCAATGATGTTTCCTTTGCTTTCCGATTCAGTTTTATTCATTTGGAGAAAAAATTTTCCAAGAAAAAGATATCTCGGTTTAATTTCATTCTTTCTTGGTTATATGTTTTTTTGGACTTTAACAGGCATAGGGCTTTTGTTAGCCATAGAAATTCTAAATAATCTTTTTGATCATTCTAAAGAACTTTTCTTGGGCTTTATATTCGTTGCTCTATTATTTTGGCAAGCAACACCTTGGAAACAAGTCAGTCTGAACAGATGCCATATTCCACCGATCATCAATCCATTTGGTTTTCAATCCATGATTGACTGTTTTAACTACGGTTCAAAAAAGGCATTTTATTGTGTTGGGATGTGTTGGCCATTGATGTGGATTTCACTATTTACCATGCAACAGACTATGTATTTTATGCCACTGTTTACCTTCATTATGTATTTTGAACAGAGTCTGCCTTGGAAACCAGAACGATGGCGAATTCCTTATCTTGGTTTATTGCAAAAATTTTTTAGATACTCAACTGATAAGAATAAAACTGCATTATCTACACATTTTAAGGTTTCATAGAAAATTTTGGGAAATTAGGTTTAAAGGTTTTTCTATTTGAATACTCTAAGGCTTTAGTATTAAAAAATATAAAGCCTTAAAGCTTAGTTCACATTAGATTTGAGCATCTTTAACAGGTAAATAGGTTTTAAAATCATATCCTGATGGTGCTTGATAAATTCTCAAACCAAATTCAGGGATAATTGCAATCAAATGATCGAAGATATCAGATTGAATTGCTTCGTAAGATGCCCATGCTGTCGTATTTGTAAATGCATAAATTTCTAAAGGTAGACCTTCACTGGTGGGTTGTAGTTGACGAACTAAAATAGTTTGATTCTGCGCAATACCTTGATGTTGGCGTATATAGAACTCTACATAAGCACGGAATGTTCCCACATTGGTTAAACGACGTTGGTTGTATTCTGATTGATTGCTTAGATGATCATTAAACTTATTAATTTCATCTTGTTTTGCATCAAGATAATGGTCTAAAAGTAAAAAATCTTTTAATTTTCGCTGTTCACTATCAGTCATAAAGTGAACACTACTTTGATCAAGAAATATTGAACGTTTAATACGACGGCAACCAGAATTACTCATACCACGCCAGTTTCTAAATGTATCGGTGACAAGTTTATTGGTCGGAATAGTGGTCAGTGTTTTATCGAAATTTTGTACTGTCACTGTATGCAGAGACATATCAATCACGTCGCCATCCGCATTTAAAGAGGGCATCTCAATCCAGTCTCCAATACGAACCATATCATATGAGGCAATTTGTACACTTGCGACTAAAGACAGGATCGTATTTTGGAAGACCAGCATGAGAACTGCTGCCATTGCACCGAAGCCTGCGAGTAAAGTAAACACATCTTTTTTAAGAAAAGTACCTAAAATCATAAGACCACAGACAACGAACAAAATCAGTTTGATCAGCTGTAAATAACCTTTGATTGGTTTATTTCTCGATTTTGGATTGCGTTGATACACTAAGTTAAAAATATTCAGTGCTTCACTAATTGATAAAGCAAGCGTGAGAAAAATAAATGCCTGCGCTCCCATTTGTATTAATGTAATTACTTTTAATGGAAGATGGGGAACTGCGCTGATTCCATTCATGATCACTATCGCAGGAACGATATTTGCAAATCGACGTGTAACGCTGTGTTGGGCAAAAATTGATTGGTGGGGTGACTTAAGTTTAGTAATGATATGGCGAATACCACGTACAATAATTCTTTTGGCAATAAAATTTGCTAAAGCCGCCAGAAAAATCAAAATTGCGAATGAAATAAGCATTTCTAACCAAGGGTATTGGCTTAATTCACTTCTAATTTCGCTAATAAAACTTAAATAATTCAAATCAAAACGCCTTACAATTTTTACTTTGTTAATTGTAAAGCGTTAAAAGGATTTGTGATAAGTTGATCACATTTTGAATACGAACTGTAAGGTTGTATTACATTAATGAGGTGTGATTTACCACATTAAATCATCTGGAATGATATAAGCCGCGTATGGATCTTCTTCATCAGTTGCTTGATCATTTTTCTCAGTATTATTGTTAACCAGAATAAATCCTTGCATTTTTTGATCAATTTTTTCTGCAAGAGCTTTGGGGAGATAAGCATATTTATCTTGATCTTTAGCAATAACTAAAGAACCCGTCACTAACGCATTATAAACTTGTTGTGAAAGATAAACCTTTTTGATTTTCCCCTCATCAATGAATTGATAGGTAACATCACCCTCTGTTTGCAAAATTTTATGTTGCTTGATCATTTGAATAATTGAAGCTTTAAGCGCCTTTTCTTCTAAAACCTTTTGTTTTTCTAAATTCAGTGCTTGGTCTTTGGCTAATTTCTCTTGATTCACTCGATCAATTTCAGCTTTTAATGAGGCATCATCATGTTGTCCAGTGCGTTGTTCATGTTGCACCTGTTTGGTTAATTTTTTGGCTTTTTTATTGTCGACCAAACCCGCTTTGAGTAACTGAGCTTGTAATGCATTTTTAACCATAATTCAATCCGAATTCGAGTTTGATGAAGAGCGAAAGTAAATTACCCAGTAAGCTATACTCATAGTCAGACTTAAACTTGCTGGTATAAGAAAAGTTTGTAATTTTAAATAAGGATAAAGCAAACTCGCAATAAGCCCACCGATAAAAAATCCTAGAAAGATGAGCAAGTGTAAAAAAATACGTCTATTTTCAATTTTTAGACCACGAACTTTATAACCTAAGGTTAAGCCAATATCTGTTAAAACACCTGATAAATGTGTTGTACGGATAATTGCACCTTTATAGTGACTGACCATCGCATTTTGTACGCCCATGGCGACACATGCCCACAACAAACCATAGCGCGGGAAGTAAGGTAACAAAAGCCAAGTTAAAAATAGAAATGCAGCAACTAAACTAAGTGGGAAACCGTAATGATGGCCAAAAGAGACATTGCTATCACCAAGAATGAGACCGCTGTAAAACGATCCAATCACGAAGCATAAAACTACTAAACTGAGATAAATAAAATGCTCTGGTTGCCATTCTAGCAAACTCATTGCGAGCATGCTGACGTTGCCGGTCATGTGTGAAACTGATTGATGTAGAACAGTAAATAGCCCCAGTACGTTAACCATACCAGCATTTAGTGCGAGTAAAAAAGCACCAAGTTGAATCCAGTTTGGTAAACGCTGTAAGGGCATAACAATCTACTAGTTTTTTCGGTTTCGGAAATCTACAGCAGCAGTAAATAAAACGTCAGTTGACGAATTCAGCGCAGTTTCAGTCGAATCCTGTAATACACTGATAATCATACCAATCGCAACTACTTGCATCGCAATTTCAGATGATATACCAAATAAACTACAAGCAACAGGGATGAGCAGTAATGAACCACCTGCAACACCTGATGCACCGCATGCTGAAACGGTTGCAACGACTGAAAGGATAATCATTGTGCTTAGATCAACATGAATACCCAATGTATGAACAGTAGCAAGCGTTAATACTGTAATTGTAACCGCTGCACCCGCCATGTTGACTGTTGCTCCAAGTGGAATAGATACACTTGCAGTTGCTTCATTTACACCTAAGCGTTGCGCTAAATCCAGATTCACAGGAATATTGGCAGCAGAACTACGTGTGAAAAATGCTGTGATTCCACTTTCTTTTAAACATTTAAACACTAATGGGTAAGGGTTTGCTCGCATAGTTAATGCGACTAAGATTGGATTAATCACTAATGCAACAAAAAGCATTGTTCCTATTAGTACAATTAACAAATGTGCATAGCTAGATAAAGTTGCTAAACCTGCATCTGCAAATGTGACTGCGACTAAGCCAAAAATTCCCACAGGGGCAAAACCAATCACGGTGTGAATAATTTGATTTACAGCATCAGCTACATCAGTAAGCACTTGTTTCGTAGTCTCAGAACTATGACGTAATGCTAAACCTAAGCCGATTGCCCAAGCCAGAATACCAATAAAGTTGGCTTCACTAATCGCTTGTACAGGATTGGCAATAAAGCTTAATAATAAGTTCTTTAAAATTTCAGCCAAACTACCAGGTGCTTGTAGAGCTGGTTGAGTTGATAAATTAAGGAATAGCTGACTTGGAAAAGCAATACTTGCTACAACAGCACTAAATGCTGCGAGTAGCATTCCAACCACATACAAAATCATAACAGGCTTTAAGTTTGAGTTTTGCCCAACTTTGAAATTAGCAATCGAAGCAAGCACTAAAACAAAAACAAGAATCGGGGCAACCGACTTTAATGCTTTAATAAACAATTCACCTAATAAACTCAAATAAGGTGTAAAGTTAGGAAAAAGCACAGCTACGCCAATCCCTAAAAAAATAGCAATAATAATTTTGCTGACCAAACTCAAGCGAGACAATACATTAAACATATAAAAGCCTTATAAACCTATATGTGGTTTAAGGTTAAACAAGCGCCGTATTCTATACCTAAGCACTGTATTTTTTTAAATTTTTTTGATGAACGAATTACTTTAAAAATACCATAAAAATTAAAATAATGTTTTTAAAAGTATTTTATTTAAATATACAGAATCTTTTTGTGTAAAAAAAGATCTCATCTTTATGGTTTTACTAAAAACTATAAGTGAAAAAGCAGTATTCTTCTAGCTACTGTTTAAAATTTAGATTGATAACTTATTGATAAATCTAGGAACAATAAATCATTTTATCTCAAAAATTATTGTACAAATGAGTGGTTTTTAAAGAATTTGGTCTTATCCATATAATTACTGCATTAAACAAATAGTAATTAATACAAATAAAGAAGGGACTTATTTAGCCCCTTCATTCTCTTACTTAAAGAAATAACCAGTTTCTGGTGAGCTGGCATTCGCCATACGCTTACGTGGCATACGACCTGCTAAAAATGCTTCACGTCCTGCTTCAACCGCTTTCTTCATCGCTGAAGCCATTAAAATTGGATTTTGAGCAGCCGCGATAGCGGTATTCATGAGTACACCGTCACAACCGAGTTCCATTGCAATGGCAGCGTCACTGGCTGTACCGACACCAGCATCGACCAAGACTGGGACTTTGGCATTTTCTTTGATGATGGAAATAGTGTGTGGATTCAGAATACCGAGACCAGAACCAATTAAACTACCTAAAGGCATGATCGCAACACAACCCATACTTTCAAGTTCTTGAGCAACAATAGGGTCATCTGAGGTGTAGACCATGATTTCAAAGCCATCATCAATCAAGGTTTGCGCTGCTTTAAGCGTTGCAGTGACATTTGGATATAAAGTTTTTTCATCACCAAGGACTTCTAACTTCACTAAATTGTGACCATCAAGAAGTTCACGTGCTAGCATACAAGTCCGAATCGCGCTATCTGCATCAAAGCAACCTGCGGTATTTGGCAGAATTGTGTATTTCTCCGGTGGAATTACAGAAAGTAGATTTGGTTGATCGGCATGCTGACCAATGTTTACACGACGAATTGCAACTGTGACAATTTCAGCACCACTGGCTTGAATGGCTAAATCAGTTTCATTGAGATCTTTATATTTACCAGTTCCGACCAATAAACGAGATTGGAAAGTACGTGAACCAACAATTAAAGGGGAATCTTGCATGGGCTTACTCCATTTTTAGCCGATTAGCCGCCACCAACAGCTTGAATAATTTCAATACGATCTTCAGGAGCAATTGTTGTTTGCTCAAGTCTACTTTTCGGAATAATCTGTTGGTTCTTCTCTACAGCGAAGCGTTTGCCTTCAAGTTCTAAGCTTTGAATCAATTGCTGTAGGTTTTCGCAAGGCGTGTCTGTTGACTCGCCATTTAAATAGATGTGCATGATTAATCCTTATTTCGCATGCTTGATTGCATGCCATGCGAGTAACAGCCAGCCCGCTATCATAAACGCACCGCCAATCGGTGTAATCGCACCTAAAATGCGAGGTAGGCCGAGTGCCATAATGTATAACGAACCGCAGAAAAAGATGATACCAATTTGGATCAAAATAAAAGGAATTTTTATTGGGAATGTTGCTGTGGTTTTATGCAGGACGCCTAAGATAAGCAATCCAATCGCATGATAGAAAAAGTATTGAGTTGCTGTACCCCACCAAGCGAGTTGTTCTAGGGTTGCAAAAGATTTGAGTCCATGAGCACCAAAAGCACCCAACATAACTGCAAGCGCAAGATTAAGCGCCGAGATAGCTATCCACATAATGATAATGGAACTGGAAATTTGATGAACAAAGTTAACATATTCGGGTGCTTAAACAAAGCCAGATAAAACAAAAGGGCATTAAAGCCCTTGTGTTTAATTCGATTTTAGCTTGCTGACATGGCAGTTTTGATTTTTTCCATTGCATTCTTTTCAAGCTGTCGAATACGTTCTGCTGAAACGTTATATTCTGCAGCCAATTCATGCAAAGTCGATTTATCATCATCTAACCAGCGGCGTTGCAAGATATTACGAGAGCGATCATCAAGCTGTTCCATTGCCTCGTGTAAGGCAGAACTACTTTGCTCTTCATAATCTTCTTCTTCAATCAGTCGAGCTGGGTCGTAGCGATTATCTTCAAGATAAAGTGCAGGAGCTGTATGTGGGGTATCGTCATCATCATCGCCTTGAGCTTCAAAAGCAGCATCATAAGCGGTTAAGCGACCTTCCATTTCGAGCACTTGCTCTGGTGTTACATTCAAATCATTGGCAATTGATTTCGCTTCTTCCAATGTGAGTCGTTTGCTTGATTTTTTAAGACTACGTAAATTAAAAAATAATTTACGTTGTGCTTTGGTCGTTGCGATTTTGACAATACGCCAGTTACGAATCACATATTCATGTATTTCGGCTTTAATCCAGTGCACTGCAAAAGAAACTAAGCGAACACCCATATTTGGATCGAAGCGTTTGACCGCTTTCATTAATCCAAGGTTACCTTCTTGAATAAGATCGCCTTGTGGCAATCCGTAACCTGCATAGCTACGTGCAATATGTACGACAAAACGTAGGTGTGACATTACCAATAGTTTGGCAGCATCAAGATCTTGGTCATAATAATAACGCTCAGCAAGTTCTTTTTCTTGCTCGGCCGTTAGAATTGGAATTTGATTGACAGTACTGATATATGCACCAAGATTTACGCCTGGCGCAGACAATGACAGGGGCATCAATTGATTGCTGCTGTCAGTAGTCATGGAGTCTCCTTATAGGATGGTATTTAAGTCAACAATTTCATCTTAATGCGAATGTTCTTCATCACTAAGGAAATTTGAGTATAAAAATGTAAAGTTATCTAGTTTATCTTTAGCTAGAGTTTATCAAAGAATTACATAGATTCAATTAAATAGTGAAACTCATTCTCTGAAATTTTTTGTGTCTGGCATTGAAGTTGCTGGATTTGGCAATATCGTGTTACATCAATTTCACTATGTGGATCAGATGATTTCAATAAATACTGTTTAGATCCTTCAGCTTTTTTTAGAGCACGTTTCAACATCAATAGTGGCATTGGACAAGGCTGTCCAAGCGCATCAATCACTTCAGGAGAGGTGGATATTTGGGTCATAAAGTTTTAACAAATTGAGTTCGATATGATTTTAACAAATTTATATGTTGATTACTGAGGATTTACTATGAATTATTCGGGAAGTTATATTAATTTGTTTTTTCTTTTTGAGCTTTTAATCTTAAAAATGGTTATGAATGTTTTTAAACCTAATAACTATCTCAATAGCTTTGAATGCAAATTAATCGCTTTGATTTTCTTTTCTGATTAATTTTATCTAAAATTGTTTCTCATTTTTTGGCAATAAAGCAGTGCATTTTTACACTAAAAAAAGCACTTAAAAACTGCTAAATTATTGAAAAAAACAGATAGAAACATTGGAAATAACTCAAAATAAATCTATTAATTATCATGAACCCATGTTAAGCTCGATGCGTTTTAGGATGTATGCTATACGATAAAATCGTTAAAAAAACCTATAACAAATGGATGTAACCGGAAATTGTTGATAGTTTTACAGAATGATTACAAGCTTTGAAATTATAAAAATTTTAAAACCTTGTTGGCTCTGCTGTTTGCAACACCGGAAGGTCCTTATCTTTCAATATCTGAGGATTGACTTATGACAGCTCGTGAACAAGGCGTAGTAAAGTGGTTTAATGACACTAAAGGCTTTGGTTTTATTCAACGTAATGGCGGTGATGACGTATTTGTTCATTTCCGCGCAATTATGGGTGACGGTCACCGTTCTTTACGTGACGGCCAACGCGTTGAATTCAGTGTAGTTCAAGGACAAAAAGGTTTCCAAGCTGAAAACGTTCAGCCTTTAGACTAATTTGTTGCTTTAACGCAATATAAAAACGCCCCAATGTTATTTGGGGCGTTTTTGTTTATAATGGCCACTTTCTTTTGATCATTGATGGTTCGAGAGCATATATGACATCTGGTTTTGAAACCTTAAATTTACATCCGCAGTTGAAGAAGGCAATTGATGCTTTGGGTTTTACACAAATGACCCCAATTCAACAAAAGGTTTTGAAATATACATTAGCAGGGCATGATGCCATTGGTCGAGCGCAAACTGGTACAGGTAAAACAGCAGCCTTTTTGATTAGTGTGATCAATGATCTATTAAATAATCCGCTACAAGAACAACGTTTTCGTGGCGAACCACGTGCATTAATTCTGGCTCCTACACGTGAGTTAGCACTACAGATTGAGAGTGATGCACAAGTTTTAACAAAATTTTCAAACTTACATCTTGTGACCCTACTTGGTGGTGTGGATTTTGATAAGCAAAAGAAAATGTTAGATAGTAATTTTGTTGATATTATCGTTGCAACGCCTGGTCGTTTAATTGATTTTGTCGAGCAAAAAGAAGTTTGGTTGGATAAGATCGAATTCCTTGTGATTGATGAAGCCGATCGTTTATTAGATATGGGTTTTATTCCATCGGTAAAACGGATTGTGCGTTATTCACCCTTCAAAGAACAACGTCAAACTTTAATGTTTTCTGCAACTTTTAGCTATGATGTACTTAATCTTGCTCGTCAGTGGCTATTTGAACCTGTAACGGTTGAGATTGAACCTGAGCAAAAAACCAATAATGATGTTGAGCAGCGCGTTTATGTGGTTGCGAAACAAGATAAGTATAAATTATTGCAAGAAATTTTGCGTGATGAACCAATTGATAAAGTTATGATTTTCGCAAATCGTCGAGATCAGGTGCGTCGTTTATATGATCACTTAAAGCGTGATGGCTATAAAGTCGGTATGTTATCTGGTGAAATCGCTCAGGATAAACGCTTGAAGATGCTCGACCAGTTCAAACAAGGTAAGCATAATATTATGATCGCAACAGACGTTGCTGGTCGTGGTATTCATGTTGACGGCGTATCGCATGTGGTGAACTTTACTTTGCCAGAGCAGTCTGATGATTATGTGCATCGGATTGGTCGAACAGGTCGTGCTGGTGCTCAGGGTGTTAGTATTAGTTTCTTATCGGAAGATGATGCTTTCTATTTACCAGAAATTGAAAAAGCAATTGGTAAAAAGTTACCTTTAACGCGTTTAGATGGGTATTGTTAAGGCTAAACAAGATTTTCTGATATTCCGATAACATTTAAAAAAGACTAAATTATTTCTTAATTTAGTCTTTTTTTATTTTGAAAGGCTTTCATTTGCTAAATTACACAAAAGATTCATGATTTTTTCGGAAATCCAGTGATTAGTTGCTGAATTGAAGTAAATCAACATGTAGAATATGGCGCATTACCTGGGAGGATATTATGGCACTCATCTCAATGCGCCAGCTCTTGGATCACGCTGCAGAACATAACTACGGCGTACCAGCGTTTAACGTAAACAATTTAGAACAAATGCGTGCAATTATGCTCGCTGCTGATGCAACGAATTCACCTGTTATTGTGCAAGCTTCGGCAGGTGCGCGTAAATATGCAGGTGCACCTTTCTTACGTCATTTGATTTTGGCAGCTATTGAAGAATGGCCACATATTCCTGTGGTAATGCACCAAGATCACGGGACGAGTCCTGATGTTTGTCAACGTTCTATTCAATTGGGCTTTAGCTCTGTGATGATGGATGGTTCATTAGGTGCTGATGGTAAGACTCCAACATCATATGACTATAATGTTGATGTTACTCGCCGTGTTGTCGCAATGGCGCATGCGTGTGGTGTTTCAGTTGAAGGTGAGATTGGTTGCTTAGGTAGCCTTGAAACTGGTATGGCTGGTGAAGAAGATGGTGTTGGTGCTGAAGGTGTGCTGGATCATTCTCAATTACTCACTTCTGTTGAAGAAGCAACTCAATTTGTCGCTGATACGAATGTAGATGCTTTGGCAATTGCTGTTGGTACTTCACATGGTGCGTATAAGTTTACTCGTCCACCTACAGGCGATATCTTGGCAATTGATCGTATTAAAGAAATTCATGCTGCGTTACCAAATACGCATCTTGTAATGCATGGTTCAAGCTCTGTACCACAAGAGTGGTTGGCTGTGATTAACCAGTATGGTGGTGATATTAAGGAAACTTACGGTGTTCCTGTTGAGCAGCTCGTGGAAGCAATCAAACATGGCGTACGTAAGATTAATATTGATACCGATTTACGTTTGGCATCTACAGGTGCGATGCGTCGTATGATGGCTGAAAAACCAAGCGAATTTGACCCGCGTAAATTCTTTGGTGAAACAGTTGAAGCGATGAAGCAAATCTGTGTAGATCGTTATAATTCATTCGGTACATCAGGTAATGCAGATAAGATCCGCCCAATTTCTTTAGAGAAAATGGTTGATCGTTACAAATAATTGATTTGTAATCTAAAATAGCGGCAATTGCCGCTATTTTTATTGTGAATATATTTAAAATAAAACTGCCGGCGATCGCCGGCAGTTTTAACTTGGATTATTTCGGTGCTTTCGTGTCTAGATTTGCATCCTTAATTTCAACATAAGCATTAGCCCGAAGTTCACGCATCCAACCATCTACTTCAGTATCAAACAAACGCTCACCTAAAATTTGACGAGCCATACGTTCTTGCACTTCTTTGGTCATATCTTGTTGGCGAGTATCAGTCACTTGTAAAATGTGCCAACCAAATTGACTCTGGAAAGGCTTACTGATTTGCCCAACTGGTGTTTCTTTCATGACTTGTTCAAACTCAGGCACCATAACACCAGGACTTACCCATCCTAAACTGCCACCATCACGTGCTGAACCAGTATCATTTGAATAGGTTGCAGCGAGGGTTGCAAAATCTTCGCCTGCCTTCGCACGGTTATAAAGACTATCAATCATTTGTTTCGCACGATCTAAGCTGACAACTTCAGATGGTTGAATCAAAATATGTCGAGTTTTATATTGTGAAACAAGTGCTTTTTGATCATTTTGTTTGCGTTCTAAAAGTTTTAAAACATGAACGCCATCGCGGACATTGATCAGTTCTGTGGTCTGACCAGTTTGTAATGGTGTTATGCGTGCTGCAAGTTCAGTAGGAATGTCTGATAGTGCTCTGAATCCCATATCAGCACCATCAACCTTGATTGCACTGGTTGCAAGCTTGGCACTAATCGCTTTAGGATCATCACTCGTTGCAAGTGCTTGTTTGACTTCTTGTGCAACTTTTTTAACTTCTTCGCTATTTTCACCAGAAATACGCATGTGAATCACATGGACTTGTGTGCCAAGTGCAGCTTGGCCTTCTGGTGAATTTAAAAAGTTTTCAACATCATGATCACTGATTTTAATACGAGACATGACTTGTTGTTGGCGTAAGCGACCAATTGCTAAATCTTCCGCGATCCTATTACGTAAATTTTCATAAGTATCTGGTGCAATCGCATCCAATTTTTGTTGGAATGCTTCTAGTGTATTAGCACCTGATTGATTTGCAATTTTTAAGACAGCAGCATTTAAACTTTTTTCATCAGCTTTGATGCCAAAACGTTTGACCTGTTCTAATTGGGCCTGACGGATAATGAGCTGATCAAGCACTTGCATTTGTAAATATTGTTGGGGCGGCACAGTTTTATTTTGTGCTTTTAACTGATGTTCTGTTTCTGCAATCCCTTGTTCTAAATCACTTTTAAGAATGACACTACTATCAACTATTGCAACAACCTCATCCGTTGGTTGCGCAAAGCTTTGCATTGATGAAGAAATGAGTGTAGCGAGAACAGTCGCTTTAAAGATATGTTGGAAAGATTTTATCTTCATTAACGTTGTGTCCAAGATTGATTAATTTTGTTGAAACCTAAAACTCTATTTTCAAGAAGAGAGGCGAGTTTATTGTTGAGTGCACCTAGACCTTTAAGTGTAACCTCAGCCATAACAGCGCGTTTTCTATGAACATCTGGTGAGTTTGGATCATCTAAATCATTGTAGTAAGATCTGCCATAAACTGAAATTGCCCAACAGCAAGATTCATAATTCACACCAAGTAAGTATTCTCGCATTAAACTATTATCTAAGTCATATTGAGCGTGACCCATAATACGCCAATTATCTTTTATTGGTTGTATAAACGATGCAACAGCTTGGTCGTATGAACTTTGACGATCTGGAATATTGTTACGATAGAAATAACCTACATTGTATAAGTTGCCTTTTTCTCCAGCATAGTAGGCTTGGAAATCACGTTGAGCATTGTCGCCATTTGACATCCACGCAGAATTTGCAGCTATGGTAAAGTTTTGATTTAATTGACTTGAAACACTTACAATTGGACCCGTACGGCGCTGTGTATCGAACTCATCTGGTTGTTGATTTAATGTTACACGTCGATCACTAAAATAATAGCTTTGCCCAATACTTGCTTTAATACGTTCTAAGCCCTCTGTATCTAATAGACTATAAGTAACACCAAGTGATAAGAAGTTATTGTCATCTAAGCGGTCGTGTCCATAGAATCGATAAGGGTTGAAAAGTTGATCGTAATTAATTGATGCCGTAGTGGAATCAAAGTTAGGATGATCATCTTGTTTTTTATAAGGAGAATAGGCATAAAACGCACGAGGTGAAATACTCTGCAAATATTTACCTTCTTTTTCAAAAGTAACGCCTGTAGCAAAACTAAATTGTGGTACCGCAACTGATTTTTCTAAATCATCTGATGTTGAAAGGCCGCGACCTTCTTTAGAGTCTTGATCGTAAAAAGTATTAATGCTTCTGACAGATATTTCTGGAATTGCATAAAACCAAGATGGAGTCAGGTAGTTATAGCGAACGGCAAATTGGTTATAAATACGTGTACCACTTGACTCTAATGCAGAACCATCATTGATCGATTTCTTAAAATAAGCAGTGTCATTATTAAACTCATATTGTAAGCCTTGAGGATTCCCGCCTACATAATTTAATAAAAACTGTGGAAGTCGTGCATAAGGCTTATCTGCATCTTTGATACTTTGATCTAGCGTTTGAAAGTCTTCAACCTTTAATTGGGCCTTAAGTCCAGGAATACCATTGCGATAATTAAGTTCCCATGCGCGACGTAAGTTAAGATCTGTTCGCGTGTTTGGGTTGTTATTGAAGTCTGCGAAGTAATCTTTATCAGAGGCGTAGTTGTACTCTAAGTTGGTTGACCATTGGTTATTGATTTTCCAATCATGAAGAAAATGCAAATCACTTCGATCTTTATCTTCGTAATGGTTGTCGTTTGGTAAATATCCACCCCAAATACGTCCAGAACCAAAATTTTCAGTCATATAACGGAATTCGGCATCTAATTTTGCGCCGCGTTTGCTCATATAACTTGGTGTGAGTGTAAGATCATAATTTGGTGCAAGATTAAGGTATACGGGTGCCGTCAGTTGGACGCCACCTTCGTTACTATAACCAAAATTTGGACTTAATAAACCAGTGGTACGACGGTCATCAATTGGAAAATTGAAATATGGCACGGCTAAAACAGGCACGTCTTTTACATACAGTTTTGTTCCGCGAGTTACGCCACGACCTGTTGCTTGGTCAAGTTCAATTTGTTTAGCTTGAATTTTCCAAGCTGGTTTTTGTTCAGGAGGGCAAGCGGTATAACTTGCATCTTTTAAAACAACTAAATTTTCATTCTGTCGTTTAATCTGGCTTGCATGTCCGTGGGCATGTTGCTGTTCAGAAATATAAAAACTATTGTTCAAATCACCTGTTTGAGTTTTTAAATTATAATTTATTGCGTCACTCTGAGTGAGTAGGCCTGATTGAGCAAGCTGTACTCGACCTTGAGCGGAGGCGTGCGTCTGGGTTGAGTCAATCGTAACTTGATCTGCACGAATTGTGCGACCTTCTTGATCAATCACGACATTACCTTGTAGAACAGAATCGCCAGTTGGGTTGTAATGCCCATAATCAGCAGTAATCACGGAAGTCGTTGTATTGGAATTACTTGCCTTTGTTTCGGGGTTAATTGGTGTGACCCATGTTCCCTGACAAAAAGAAGAGCTTAAATAACGATTGTCTCGTAATTGTGCTTCTGGTGCAGATTTGTCGACATAATATTGCTGAAAAAATTTTTCACCAGGATAGCTGTCTTGATCTTGGTTTTTTTGGATAGTGGCTTTCAGCTGTTTATTGTCAAGCGTAGAGACAGCATCAGCTGGAGCTGCGAAACCTGATTGGATCGAGCCGCCACACAAGAGTGTCAAAATAGCTGTTGCTAAAGGATTAAATTTAAACTGATGTTTCATTGTCTCATTAACCAGTACGCTAATTCACAATTAATTATTGTCGCATCATAGAGAAAAAGTTGATAAGTGGCTACACTTAAGCTTTCAAAATCTCAGCTAGTTTTAGATTTTATTGCAAATGAATACACAACGTGAACAATTGATACAAACTTGGCTCCAAGCCACTCTCCAATCTGATCAATTCGAGATCAATTATTTGGCTGGAGATGCAAGCTTTCGCCGTTATGCGCGAATTAAGTTACAAAACAAAACATATATGCTGATGGATGCACCACCTGAAAAAGAAGATTGTGCACCATTTGTAAATATTGATGAGTTTTTTGACAAAAATGGTGTGCGTGTTCCGCATATCGTCGCTAAAGACCTAACTTTGGGATTGTTACTATTGGAAGATTTTGGTGATGTTGTACTTTCAACGTTACTAACAGATGAAACTGTTGACCAATACTATGCACAAAGCTTTGAACAGTTGATTGAATTACAACAAATTGACGGTCTTGAACAACTACCCGCATACTCTTATGAAAAATTAATGACAGAGATGCGTTTGCTGACAGAGTGGATGTTGCCTTCATTAGATATTCAGCCTACAGAGCAGCAGTTAGAAACAATTGAACAAGCTTTTGACTTTTTAGCTGTTGAGGCGACGCATCAGCCACAAGTGATTGTGCATCGTGATTTTCATAGTCGTAACTTGATGAAAATAGAAAATGAGCAAGCATTAGGAGTGATCGACTTCCAAGATGCCGTCATTGGTGCAGATACCTATGATCTGATCTCGATTACACGTGATGCTTATGTACAGTGGAATGCTGAGCGTGTCTACGAATGGTTTGAGGTGTTCTATAACTTATTACCAGCTGCAGCAAAAGAAAACCGTAGTTTCGAGCAATTCAAGCGAGATGCAGATTTGATGGCGGTTCAACGCCATCTCAAAATTCTAGGTATCTTTGTTCGTCTGTTTGAGCGCGATGGTAAATCTGGGTATTTAAAAGATTTACCACGAGTAATGTGGTATTTGCTTGAAGAAAGCCAAGGTTACGATGAATTGAATGACTTTATGCAGTTTATTCGTGATGTGGTCATGCCTAAATTTATTGCGAAATATGGCGATTACGAGGTTGCAGCATAATGAAAGCGATGATTCTTGCTGCAGGGTTAGGGAATCGCATGCGTCCTCTAACCTTACATACACCAAAACCTTTGCTTGAAGTGGGTGGTAAACCACTAATTGTTTGGCATATTGAAAAGTTGCAAAAGATTGGTGTTACCGAAATTGTCATTAATACCGCTTGGTTGGGTGAAAAACTGGCAACTACTTTAGGGGATGGCTCTAAATTCGGTGTGACGATTTTGTGGTCTCACGAAGGAGAAGGGCTTGAAACCGCAGGTGGTATTATCAATGCTTTACCATTACTGGGTGATGAACCTTTTATTTTGGTGAATGGTGATGTTTGGACCACGATGGATTTTTCGTCATTGTTAAATGTCCATTTGGGAGATAAGCAAGCACACTTAGTATTGGTTGAAAATCCACCTCAGCACCAGAAAGGTGATTTTATCTTGTCTAATAATTTGGCTTATACTTTTGAGCAAGAACAAATAGGTGAAGCCTTAACTTATAGTGGTGTTGCAGTATTAGCCCCGCAGATGTTTAATGGTTTGGAAAATGGTAAAAGACCTTTAGCGCCATTGTTAAAGCAAGCGATGCAGCAGCAGCAAGTGTCAGCTGAAAAATTACAAGGGATTTGGGTGGATGTTGGTACACCTGAACGTTTGGAGCAGCTAGATCAACAAATTAAGCAAAATAAGTTTTCGTAATAGGTTATTGTCTTATTTACCTTAAATTTGTCTAAGGAAAGACAAAAAACTGAATAGATTGTGCAGTTTATCATGTTTGAAAATGTTTAACTGCATAATCGTTCAACAAGTCCTACTGTGCCTTGCATCAGAAATCGGTATACTGCACGGCAAGTTTATCGAGATGTCGCACTGTTATGCATCCTTTTTTTCAAGAATTAAAGCAAGGTAGTCAAGCGTTAGGTTTAAACCTAAGTGAGGAAGCGCTAACACTCTTATTGAAATATCAAGATGCTCTCGTGCTATGGAATAAAGCATATAACCTGACAGCGATTCGTGACCCGAAAGAAATGCTCGTTAAACATTTATTAGATAGCTTAAGTATTTTAAATGATTTGCCACAAGGACGTTTATTAGATGTTGGCACGGGTGGTGGAATGCCGGGCATGATCATTGCATTGTGTCAGCCAGAGCGTTCGTGTGTATTGCTAGATTCAAATGGAAAAAAAATTCGTTTTCTTAAGCAATTTATTGCCGATTTAAAATTGGATAATGTAATTGCAGTTCAAACACGTGTAGAAAATGAAGACAGTATTGATGAACTAGGTCAATTCGATGTGATTACTAGTCGTGCATTTGCATCATTAACTGATTTTGTAGATGCAGCGCAACCCTATATGCATGAGCGTAGTATTATTGCGGCAATGAAAGGTTTGGTTCCAACTGATGAAATGGAACAGATCAAAGAACAGTATTCATGCAAAGTGATTGAGTTGCGTGTACCACGATTAGATGAACAACGTCATTTACTTTTACTTCAACGAATTCAATAAAAATACTAAGGGTAATCATGGCTCAAATTATTGCAATTGCAAACCAAAAAGGTGGCGTGGGGAAAACCACGACAGCCGTTAATCTTGCTGCTTCTTTAGCGATCTTGAAAAAACGCGTATTGTTGGTTGATATGGATTCTCAGGGTAATGCCACTATGGGGTCTGGTGTTCAGAAGAATGATCTTCTGTATTCAATTACGGATGTTTTACTTGGAGAAGTGCCAATTGAAACAGCAATTCAGAAAGCTGAGGTTGGTTATAAAGTTTTAGGTGCAAATCGTGAACTTGCTGGCGTTGAGCTAGCAATTGCCGAGCAAGAAGGGCGAGAGTTTATTCTCAAAAATGCGTTACAAGAAGTAGATTCAGCATTTGATTATATTATTGTAGATTGTGCACCAAGCCTAAGTTTGATTACTGTGAATGCTTTGGCTGCGGTCAATGGTGTAATTATTCCGATGCAGTGTGAATATTATGCTTTGGAAGGTTTGGCAGATTTGACACAAACAATTGATCGTATACAAAAAGCCCTGAATCCAAACTTGGAAATTGTAGGGGTGTTACGTACGATGTATGATGCTCGTAATGCTTTAACCCGTGATGTGTCTGCTGAGTTAGAGCAATATTTTGGTAAAAAGTTATACGAAACGGTGATCCCTCGGAATATTCGCTTGGCTGAAGCGCCAGCACATGGCTTACCAGTGATTTATTTCGAAAAAAGCTCAAAAGGTGCAGTTGCATATTTGAATTTAGCTGCAGAAATGTTGAAGAAAAGTAAAGTGAAAAAAGGAAGTGCTGTATGAGCATCAAAAAACGCGGATTGGCTAAAGGTCGTGGTTTAGATGCACTATTGGGTTCAATTCAAAAAGAGAAATTGCAACTTGAAGCACAGGCTTTGGATCATGGTCAACTCAAGCAAATTGATGTAAATTTACTGAAACGTGGCGAATATCAGCCACGCCGTTTTATTCAAGAACAAGATTTACAGGAACTTGCTTCATCAATTGAGAAGCATGGCGTAATGCAACCGATTGTGATTCGTCCAGTGGATGATGAACAACACCCCTACGAAATTATTGCGGGTGAGCGTCGTTGGCGTGCTGCCCAATTAGCAGGTTTGGCTGAAATTCCAGCAATTGTACGTGACTTAAATGACCAAGTCGCAATTGCATTGGCGTTAATTGAAAACATTCAGCGACAAGATCTCAATCCAATTGATCAAGCCATGGCTTTGCAGCGTTTTCATGATGAATTTGGTTTAAGTCATCAAGAAATCGCGGATACAGTAGGTAAGGCTCGTACTACGGTGAGTAACTTATTGCGGTTATTAAGTTTGGCTGATCCAATTAAAGACTTAATGCAACAAGGTCAACTTGATATGGGACATGCTCGTGCCATTCTGACCCTAAAAGCAAAAGAGCAAATGGATGTTGCTAAAATCGTAATTGAAAAAGCATTGTCAGTGCGTCAGACTGAACAGTTAGTACGTGAGTGGAGTGAACCAAAGCCTGAAAAGGAAAAGGTACAGGTTTCTCCTGATATTGAACAATTGACTCAGAAACTATCGGAACGTTTTGGAGCAAATGTGAAAATTGACCATAACCAAAAAGGTAAAGGAAAAATGGTCATTCATTATCACTCATTGGATGAGTTGGATGGAATTTTAAATATTTGTTTACCTAACTAATATTTAAGGTGCGTCCTTTTATATTTTAAATATTATTGGGGAATAATATGTGGGAACTTGTGAAAGCGGGTGGTTGGTTAATGCTACCGCTTATTCTCTCATCAATTTTTACGGTTGCTATTACAATTGAGCGATATATTCGCTTAAGACGGTCACAAGTTTTACCTCAAGCATTACTGGTTCAAGGCTCAAATATGGACAATGTTATTTCACATTTAGAGCAAGATGACGTTGTAAAAAGTCCGTTAGGTCGTATTTTAAAAGCTGGTTATGATCATCAAGATCAAGGTGAGCAGTTTGCACGTGCACAAATGGAAGCAACAGCTTCCCAAGAAATTAGCTATCTAGAAAAAAATATAAACTTTTTAGGTACATTGAGCGCGATTGCACCCTTGCTTGGTTTGTTAGGAACAGTACTTGGTATTATTGAATCGTTTTTAGTGATTGATATTGGTTCTGCTGGAAATGCAAGTATGATGATGCCTGGTATCTCTAAAGCATTGATTACGACAGCTGTAGGTATGCTGATTGCGATTCCGGCAATGATTGCTTATCGTTATTTTCAACGTGTGGTACATGAATATATTGCTGAGTTAGAACAACAATCAACATTATTTCATGCTGCACTTTTCTACAAAAAAGCACCTCATGTGCAAGAACATCGCCGTGCAAGCTGAGCATAGGTGACATTATGAAATTTAAACGTTCTCAAGTTGAAGATATTCATATCAATTTGACACCAATGATTGACTGTATGTTATTCATTTTGGTGTTTTTATTGTTATCTACGACATTTAGTCAACAAAGCCGTATAAATCTTACTTTACCAGATGCTCAAGGTGTCCCACCTAAACAATTCGATCACAAAATTGAAATCATGGTAGACTCCACGGGACATTATTCTGTGAATGGTCAAGCATTATCAACCAAAGATAGTGCCGATCTCATTACTGCGATTAAACAGGCTGCACAGGATCGTCGTGATTTTATGTTTATTATTGCAGCTGATGCAAAAGCAAAACATGAAGATGTGATTCGTATAATGGATGTGGCAGGTCAACTCGGCTTTGTTAATGTCAATATTAGCACCAAAGTTCCAACGAGAGGTTTTACTGAGTGAATCAGGATTTTAAGGCTTATGTCCGTTTAATATCATATTTAAAATCTTATTGGGGCGTTGCCTTATTCGTCTTACTTGGTTTTGGAATAAACGCGGCGACAGAGGTTTCTGTCGCAAAGTTATTGAAATATATTATTGACGCTATTCAAGAAGGTAGCCGTAGCAATCTAGATTGGTTTCCGGCACTTATTGTTCTATTGATGTTTTTTCGTGGTGTTGGCCTCTTTCTTGGTGGTTACTTTTCTGCGGTTATTTCACGCAGCTTAGTCTTTAGCATCCGTCAGGAAGTTTATGCAAAACTATTAAGATTGCCAGCGCAATATTATCTTGATAACAGTGCAGGTCATATCAGCGCAAAGTTGATGTATAACGTCGAGCAGTTAACTGCGGCTTCATCTGAATCTTTACAGACCTTGATTAAAGATGGTTTGATTGTTGTTGGTTTATTGAGTTATTTACTCTATACCAACTGGCGATTAACTCTATGTATCGTGGTTTTCATGCCTTTCATTGGGATATTGGTCAGAATCGCATCTAAGAAAATGCGTAAGTTGTCAATTCAAGTGCAAAACACTATGGGTGATGTAAACCATGTGGTACAAGAAACGATTAATGGAAACTCGGTGGTTAAGAGTTTTACGGGTGAGGTTTTTGAACAGCAACGTTTTTATAAATCTTCCGAGGAAAATCTTCGTCGTGGCTTAAAAATGGTTGTGGTGCAGAATATTAATAGCCCGATCATTCAGCTTTTATTATCAATGGCAATGGCTATCATTCTTTGGCTTGCGTTACGTCCACAGGTTTTCGGTGATACCTCTGCTGGTGAGTTTATTTCATTCATTACAGCTGCTGGCTTAATTTCTAAGCCTGTAAAAAACTTGACGGATATTAATGAAAAACTTCAGCGTGGTTTGGCGGCAGCACATTCGGTATTTGAACTACTAGATATGCCAGAAGAAGAAAATAATGGTCAGCTTAAGCCGGTTTTGAAAGGCAATATTAAATTTGATCATGCTAATCTGCGTTATACAGATGGTACGCATGCAATTAAGGACTTTTGTTTAGATATTAAAGCAGGTCAGACCATTGCTTTGGTTGGTCGATCTGGTGCTGGGAAAACTTCATTAGTAAATATGCTGCCGCGTTTTCAAGAATTAAGTGAAGGGCAAATTTATTTTGATGATATTCCTGTACAAGAGATAGAACTTTCTTATCTCCGCTCACAAATTGCGACAGTCAATCAACAGGTTGTGCTATTCAATCGTTCAGTGCGTGACAATATTGCTTATGGTCAGCTTCAAGACTCAAGTGATGAACAGGTTATTGCAGCTGCAAAAGCTGCTTTTGCGCATGACTTCATTATGAATTTGCCACAGGGTTACGACACAATACTTGGTGCGCAAGGTTTGAATCTTTCAGGTGGTCAGCGTCAGCGTATTGCGATTGCCAGAGCAATCTTAAAAGATTCTCCGATCCTAATTTTAGATGAAGCAACCAGTGCGCTTGATAATGAGTCTGAGTATTTCATCCAACAAGCTTTTGATGAAGCGATGCAAGGTCGTACGACGATAGTGATTGCGCACCGTTTATCTACAGTTGAAAATGCAGATCTTATTGTGGTAATGGACAAAGGACAAATTATCGAGCAGGGTACACATACTGAGTTGCTAGATAAACATGGTGTGTATTACCAATTGCATCAACGTAATTTTGAGGAAAATTAATAATGTCTATTGCGCAACACGTACAAGATGCTTGGAATAAAAAAGCGTCGTGGTTGATCGTGTTGCGTCCTTTATCATTATTGTATCGCTTAATTTTTGAATTAAATAAAACCTTATATACGATTGGTTTTAAGAAAAAATACACAGCTCCAATTCCTGTGATGATTATTGGTAATATCACGGTTGGAGGAAGTGGGAAAACACCTCTATTAATACAGCTCGTTAAATATTTACAGCAACAAGGTGTTCGTGTTGGTGTAATTAGTCGAGGGTATGGTGGCAAAGGACCTTTTCCATTTTTGGTTAATGCTTTGTCTGAACCAGATCTTGCTGGTGATGAGCCGTGCTTAATCGTTCAATCTACTTATGTACCCATGGCGGTTGGGCCAAATCGTCAAGCATCAATTGAATTATTATTGAAATCTGAAAAACTCGATTTAATTATTAGCGATGATGGTTTGCAGCATTGGGCACTAGCACGTCAAATTGAATGGATTGTTCTAGATCAAAATCGTGGTTTGGGGAATGAAAAGTTGCTGCCTGAAGGGTATCTACGTGAGCCTAAATCACGCCTAAATAGAAGTACGGTCATTGAACATACTAAAATTGCTCAATCACAAAGGAATATGCATTTAGCGATTGGTCAGCCATATCTGTTAAATTTAAATACTGATCTAAATGTATTTGATCCAAATCAGTATTTTAATGTGGTTGTTGGTATTGGCTTCCCACAACGATTTTATCAAACTTTAAATCAATTGAATGTGAAGCAATATCAAACACATGAGTTTGCTGATCATCATGATTATGATATTGATGATCTCACCTTCAATAATCAAGATGCAATTATTACCACAGAAAAAGATGCGGTAAAGTTTAAGGTTCTATTGAAACAATACCCAGAATTTAATATTCCGATTTGGGTTGTGCCTGTTGAAGCGGTTTTATCTGCAGACTGTTATGATTTATTGAAACAACAATTGCAACAAGTCGGTATCCAATTTTCTTAGAGTTCTAACATGAAACATATAGTCATTCCTGCTCGTTTTGCGAGTTCGCGTTTACCTGCAAAACCACTTTTGCTTATTCATGGTCGTCCAATGATTTTACGTGTCGTAGATCAAGCCAATAAAGTTGCAGGTTTTGATGATTTATGTGTTGCGACTGATGATGATCGTATTGCAGAAGTGTGTCGTGCTGAAGGAGTTGATGTGGTTTTAACCAGCGCCGATCATCCGTCAGGCACAGATCGCTTGAGTGAAGTTGCACGTCTAAAAGGCTGGGCAGAAAACGATATTATTGTCAATGTACAGGGTGATGAACCATTACTTCCTGCTCAATTGGTTCAACAAGTTACTCAGCTTTTAGTTGATCAACCGCATTGCTCAATGTCTACTTTATGCGAGCCTATTCACGCATTAGATGAATTCCAGCGTGATAGTATCGTCAAAGTCGTGATGAGTAATCGTAAAGAAGCATTATATTTTAGTCGAGCAACTATTCCTTATGATCGTGATGGCGCAAAATTACAGCAGCCAAAGCTGCATGATCGTGCTTTTCGTCATCTGGGTTTATATGCATATCGTGTGAAATTGTTGCAAGAATATGTGACATGGGAACAAGGCAATCTTGAAAAATTAGAAAGTCTTGAACAATTACGCGTATTAGAAAATGGTCATCGTATTGCGATCGATATTGCTGAAGCCAATCTGCCTCCGGGTGTAGATACACAAGCTGATCTAGAGCGTTTAAATGCGCTACCAGTAAGTTTATTTGAATAATTATGATGAGTATGCAGTCAACAACCGTTTATCCTTGGCACAATCAGACATGGGCGTTGTTGACAACGCGTTTTCCCGATATAGGTCATGGTTTACTTTTTTATGGTAAACATGGCTGTGCGAAACATCAATTTACTGAGCGTTTTGTGGCATGGGGCTTATGTTTAAATAAACAAGCCGAACAAGCTTGTGGTGAATGTACAAGTTGTCTTTGGTTGAAGTCTAATACACACCCTCGCTATGTTCATATCACCACTGATGAAGAAAATAAAAAGCAAAATGCTAAGATAAAAATCGAAAAGATTCGTGATTTATTGCCATTTGTTCAGCAGACTGGTGATGGATGGCGAGTCGTTGTGATTGAGCCAGCGGAGGCTTTGAATACAGCATCTGCAAATGCATTGCTAAAGACTTTAGAGGAACCTGGAGAAAGGGTTATTCTGATTCTATTGGCCGATCATTACTTGAAATTACCAGCAACGATTCGAAGCCGTTTGCAGCATTTCGCTTTAGACCGTCTAGATACCCAAGATGCACAAAACTTTATTCAGCAGCAAATACCGAATATTTCAGCTGAACACATTGATTTGTTGCTTAATCTCGCAAATAGCATGCCATTGACTGCCGTTGAAATTAATCAGAGTGACTGGTTGCATAAAAGAGATTTATTCTTGATAGATTGGTTTAAGTTGGTCTCAGAAAAGAATATGCCTCTAAGTTATTCAAGCAAGTGGTCGAAAGAGTTGAGTTTCTCTGAATTTATGACAATGTTTGAATATTTATTGGCTGATTTAGTCGCTATAAAATTAAATCAATCTTTGAGAAATAAAGACTTAGATTTAACACAGCTTGCACAGCTTTATGACTTGGAAAGCTTATTTCAAATTTATTCTGACCTGCAACAGAAAAAATTGATGGTTGAGCAAAATGTACAAACACAATTGGTACTAGATCAGTTGTTTATTCAATTGATGCATGTGGTTTAGATAGGATATTAAAAACTTTTAAGTTGATAGAGTGCTTGATTTTTGTAATAGCCAAAAAGCATTTGCTTTCGTTATGGTGATCACTTCTGAAATTGTGATTCATCGAACGCTATATTTGTTTAAATAAAAATCATTTTTGTTTGTTTTCGAACAGTTTTCCTCAAACATTATTTGTTGTTTGTCGGATTGTTTCCTATAATCAAAATAGCAGTAATTATAGTTTTTTAAATTGACGGTAGAAAATATTGAATTTGAGAGACATGTAAATATGCTTAAAAATTTATTAATGCTATGAAAATATAGATATTTCAAATTATTTGTATTTGACAGGGGAATGTTATGCAACCACAAATGATGGGCGGAATTATACAAGTCAATATTCCTGATAAAGCAACTTTGCAATCGAGTTATATGCCTTTTGTGCAAGGTGGCGGTCTATTTGTTTCCACTAAACAAGCTGTAAAAATGGGACAGGAAGTTTTTGTTTTAGCGACTTTACCAGAGCTGTCACAAAAAATTCCATTAACGGGTAAGGTGATTTGGATTTCGCATAAACAAACACATTTTAAACCACAAGGTTTTGCAATTCAGCTTGCTGGTGAAAAAGGTGTGTATTACAAAAATGAAGCTGAGAAATTATTGGCTGGTTCAAAAGCTATGGATCGCCCAAGTTTTACAATGTAAGTGATAGGAAATAAGCGTGTTTGTTGATACCCATTGTCATTTAACGATGTTAGATCTGAGTCCCTATAATGGGGATCTAGATCAGGTGCTTGAGCAAGCTCGTCTTGCAGGTGTTTCAAAATTTATGGGGATTTCAGTTGATCTTGACGATCATATTAAATTAGCTGAAATAGCTTCTCGCCATAATGATGTGGGTTATTCTGTAGGTGTTCATCCATGTGAGGATGATCATATTATGGCACGGGCAACAACAGACTACCTTGTAGAGCTAGCTCAGTCTGATCAGGTATGGGCATTAGGGGAAACAGGTTTAGATTATTATCACAGTACAGATTTTATTGCAGAACAGAAACGATGTTTTGCCCGTCATATTCATGCATCAAAAATTGTAAAAAAACCTGTCGTTGTGCATACACGGTCGGCTAAACACGATACCGTCGATATTATAAAAGCAGAGCAGTCCACACATGGTATTTTGCATTGTTTCACCGAAGATTGGGAAACAGCTAAGGCTGTTTTAGATTGTGGTTACTATATTTCTTTTTCTGGTATTGTTTCATTCAAAAATGCACAAGAATTACGTGATGTAGCTAAACAAGTGCCGCTTGATCGGTTGTTAATTGAAACGGATAGCCCATATTTAGCACCTATGCCTTATCGGGGTAAAACGAATGAGCCTAAATATGTGCCTTATGTTGCAAAGGCGTTAGCGGATGTATATCAGAAATCAGTTGAAGAAATAGGTATGATTACCACACAGAATTTTGAGAATCTTCTTCATTTGAAGTAAACGGTTTAGTTGTATTAGCAAAGAGAGTTATCACGTGAAAATGGATCGCCAAGCTCAGTTTAGAGCACGAGAAGCCTTAATTTTTCAGATCGCTGAGCAACTCCTATTAGAAAATGGTGAAGCAGGCATGACTTTGGACGCTTTAGCGGCGGAATTAGATCTTGCTAAAGGCACATTATATAAGCACTTTCAGAGCAAAGATGAATTGTATATGTTGCTGATTATTCGTAATGAACGAATGCTGCTTGAAATGATTCAGGATACAGAGAAAGCCTTCCCTGAGCATTTAGCTTTTTTCATGCTGCATCATTTACATCATCCAGAACGTACTGCTTTATTTCATCAAATTGAAGAACGTCTCTCTACGACGGGCCAAGGTATTCAATTATTATTTAGTGAGTTGTATAAAGTTCGTCGTCAACGTTTACGCATTATCATTCGTATGACAGAAAGTTATTTATTAGATATAAATAGCACGATGACAACGCGTGATTATTTGGCTTCGATTTGGTCTCTGACTTATGGTGCAGCAGTTATGCTAAATTCGAGCTTTTATCAGCGTTATTTAGGTTCGCGTGATAGCTTACGTGTGGCTTATATTGATCAAGCTTTAGGTTTGCCAAAACAAATTGAATATTTAGCGAATGGCTGATAAATAAAATGAAATCACCACATAGATTACAACAAGGTTTTACCCTCATTGAGATCATGGTGGTGATTGTAATCATGACGATTATGACATCTTTGGTTGTTCTGAATATTGGTGGTGTAGACCAGCGTCGAGCGATGCAAGCCAGAGAAATGTTTATACTTGATTTAAAAAAGATTAATAAAGAATCAACGGATCAAGCTAAAGTTTTTGCCTTAAATACTCAAAATGCGACTGACGTTGCACCATTTCGCTATAATTTGTTTGAATATCATGATCAGAGCCATGAGCAAATTCAGCAAGCTGATCGGACTTGGCAGCCATACAAAGAGTTTAAACTTCGAGAGCTACCGAATAACGTTTCTTTTAGTATTCAAACTTTAAATGCTGAAGAATATCGAAAAGCGAGAAATGAGGACTTATTAGGTGGTAAAGCACCGCAACTCGTATGGTTTGGCAATGGCGAAGTCAAGCCTGTCCGTATTCAATTTTATTATGAACAGCAGCCAATTGGAAATGAGTTTGAAATAGATCATTTGGGTAAAATAAATGAAGAAGATTAAAGCATTTACCCTATTGGAAGTGATGGTTGCGTTAGCGATATTTGCTGTTGCTGCAATTGCATTAACAAAAATTGCAATGCAATATACACAATCTACATCGAGTGCGATTTTGCGAACAAAAGCACAGTTCGTTGCAATGAATGAGGTTGCAATGATGGAAATGAATCAAGAATGGTTAGATGGAACGCAATCGAAACAGGTGACTTCTCAAGGTGAGACTTGGCAGATTGATAAAAAAGCACAGGCTACAATTAGTCCCAAAATACAACGTATCGAATTACAAGTAAGTTTATTTAATACTGAGCAAGGTAAAGTTGAAGCGGGCATCACCAATATGGTGTTTTTTAATTATCCAGCAAAAGCTAAAACATGATGAAAATTAAAAAGGGTTTTACCCTTGTTGAATTGCTGGTTGCAATTACTATTTTTGCCGTACTTTCAATGTTTGGTTGGAAAGTTTTTGATTATTTATTAAAAGTCAAAGATCGTAATGCGGAACATGAAACACATTTATTTGCGTTACAAGATGCCTATCAGCAGATTCTAAGAGATAGTCTCCAAATTATTCCATTAACGGCAAATGATGGTCGACAATTACAAGCCGCTTTGGTGCTAAATGATCGTGGTTTTATGTTTAGTAAAGCAGGAGTATCCGATCCGTTGAAACAAGGTTTGTCACCTTATGAGCGCATTGAATATCGCTACGATTCAACACAGAAAAAAGTTTATCGACTCAAATATTCAAATCTAAATATTCCAAATCGAGTACAACCCATCTCAAGTACCTTATTAGAAAACGTAGATCAATTTAAAGTAATCGTCATGAATCCACAGGAACTGACACAATGGCCTGAAAATATTGGTGACCCTAATAATATTAATGAGTTAAAAAAATTACCATTGGGAATAAAAATACAGCTTAGTGTTGCAGGCACGGATTACGAGTGGATTTATAGTCTACTGAATGCAAATCAATTGTTGGGAAATAACTCACCACCATGAAAAACTATTCATCTCAGCGTGGCGTAGCTTTATTAACGATTTTAGTCATGGTTGCTTTAGCAACGATTTTGGCTGCAACAATTGCAAAACGACAAACCAATACTGCTGAAAATACGGGCTATTTGATGCGTCAGGATCAATCGTTATTGTACGCAAAAAGTGCAGAAGCTTTTTTTTCAGAGTTACTCATTCAAGATAGCGATAACGGTAGTAGCATTGACCATTTACAGGAAAACTGGGCAAAACCGATGCCACCATTTCCTGTAGAAGATGGATCAGTCTCAGGAAAACTACTAGATGAGTCAGGAAAGTTTAATCTAAATAATTTGGTTAAGGCTGATGGCAATCAAGTTGATGATTCTGCTCGACGTTGGTTTGAAAAGTTATTGCAACGCGTAGGTCTACCTGCTGAACTCAGTCAAGCTGTGATTGATTGGCAAGACACAAATGATGAAGTGACTGGCGCAATGGGAGCGGAGAGTAGCTATTACCAAGGACTAGATCCTGCATATTTAACGCCGAATACCAAGTTTCATAGTGTAGAAGAATTAAAACTTGTACGAGGTTTTGAAGGCAAAAACTACGATTTGATCAAACCTTATGTTACGGCATTACCTGAACAGACTAAGGTGAATATGAATACAGCACCTGCATTGCTATTAGCCAGTATTGATCCTAAAGTAGATGTCAAAGCTATTGAACAACAATTGAAAGTCAAGGAAACTGAGTTAACACATTTTAATAATGTAGATGATTTATGGAAATTAAGTGCTTTTTCTGGGATAGATGAACAGAGTAAAACGGATGCTGCATCTTTATTAGATAATAAATCAAATTATTTTACGGCTCAAATTGAAGTGGTCCTAAGTGAGCGTAAGCGCCAATTTACGAGCTTAATGATGAGAAAAGATAAACAAGTGATTGTGTATTCAAGAAGTCTTGCACCATTCTAGTCTTTGTATAGATTGGATTATTGAATAGTCACAAGGCTTAAAATCAATCCCACCGATGATTTTTTTGCTTTATAATAAAATTTGTTTGCAGATATAGATCAGCTTGGTGCATGTTAATTCGTAAATTATTTAAGTTTGAAAATGCTCATATTGTACGTAATTGTACATCAGATCGATGTAAGCGTTCGATTCACGGGCATAGTTATAAAGTTGAATTACTGTTAAAAGCCTCAAGATTAGATCATGGGCAAATGGTCTATGATTTTGGTTTATTAAAAGGTGTGATTAAAGAGCTTTTTGACAGTTTTGACCACGCAATTTGTTATTGGCAAAAAGATGATCCTGAATATATTCAAGCGTGTAAAACTTTTAGTGCACGTTGGGTTGCCTTGCCAGTTTCACCATCAGCTGAACAGTTTTCAAGGATTTTCTTTTATCTAGCGCAACAGGTGCTCGCTTCAACCACAACACAGAATGGTGAGGGTGATGTCGAGGTCTATTCAGTGATCGTGCATGAAACTGATACAGGTTACGCGCAAAGTTTCTTAGAAGATATTGAAAATGAGCAAATGGGTTTACTTAACCTAGACCAAATTATTTTTTCAGAGCAAGTACAAGTCGAGTGGAGTGATCCTCAAATGTATGAAAATCTGAAAAACGGAATTAAATTCCAAAATCCAAATGTAGAGTTACAAGTTAACATTTAAGTCAGCAAGATTTAAATGTTGGAATCGTTATTTCAAGGAATGTTGATGCAATTTACTGAACAACAGCAGGAAAAACTTAATAAAGTTCAGTTGGATGATTCATGGAAAATCTCTTTGTCAGAATTTCTACTCAGTCAGAAAATGGATCATTTAAGAGAATTTCTACAACAACAGATCCTTGCTCAGAAAACAATTTATCCGCCTAGCAAGCAAATTTTCAATGCATTGAATACAACCCCGTTACAGGATGTAAAGGTCGTGATATTGGGTCAAGATCCATATCATGGCCCTAATCAAGCCAATGGTCTAAGCTTTTCTGTACAAAGAGGGGTTGCATTACCACCATCTTTGCGTAATATTTTTCATGAATTACATACTGATCTCACAGTGCCGATTTCCCGTCATGGGGATTTAAGTAAATGGGCTGCTCAAGGGGTATTGCTGTTGAACAGTGTACTCACTGTTGAGGCAGGACAGCCAACTTCTCATCAAAAACAAGGCTGGGAAGAATTTACTGATGCTGTAATTGATGTGTTAAATGAACAGCGTGAGCATGTTGTGTTTATCTTATGGGGTGCTTATGCACAACGTAAAGGACAGCGCATTGATCGAAATAAACATCTAGTGTTAACAGCAGCTCATCCATCACCACTTGCTGCAAACAGAGGTGGTTTTTTTGGCTGTAAAGTATTTTCTAAAACAAATCATTATTTGAAACAACATGGCATTGAGCCAATAGACTGGCAACTGGACGCATAATGACTTCTCCCGATTTAAATAGTTATCACCCAGATTTAATTATCGAAAACGCTAAAAATGGTTGGCGTATTGTTCGTTTAAACCGACCAAAATCTTTGCATGCACTTGATGAGTCAATTGTGAGCGCTTTATTGAAAGTATTTGAATATTTTCATGAGGATGACAGTGTTAAAGCAATTTGGTTTGATTCAACCACACCGAAAGCATTTTGTGCGGGTGGCGATGTTCGTAAACTCCGTCAACTTGTCATTAACAATGAAGTAGATACGGCAAATAAGTTTTTTGAACAAGAATATGCGCTTGATTTATTGCTTCATAACTACGCTAAGCCAATCGTGGTTTGGGGTGAAGGTTATGTGATGGGTGGTGGTTTAGGACTATTCATGGCCGCACCATTCCGTCTAGTTACACCTTATTCACGTCTTGCAATGCCTGAAATCAATATTGGTCTCTATCCTGATGTGGGCGGGAGTCGTTTCCTTGCAGATCGTGGTCAAATTGGGCTGTTTACAGGTTTAACGGGTTCAATCATGACTTCAGCTGGTGCTTTTAGCATTGGTTGGGCAACTCATATTTGTGAAGCACAGCGAGATAATGTTCTTCAAAAAGTTTTGAATGTGGATTGGAATCATTATCCTGCGGGTGCTTTCCGTGCAATCGATGATACTTTAAATAGTCTGCATCGCCCTGTAGCATCAGGTCCGTTACAAAATTCAATCGATGTGATTCATAGCGTATGTCGTGGTCAAAGTTTTGAGTATGACTATCAAGCGATTATTGGTTTGAGTGATGCAAGTAGTGATTGGTTACGTCAGGCAAGTGAAAATCTGCAAAAAGGTTCTCCAAGTACTGCTGCGATTACATGGTTGCTATGGCAATGGGGTAAGCAAGGACATGCTTGGGATGAAGTTTTTGCATTAGAATCACAAATCTCTGATTGGAAAATCCGCCATCCAGATTTTGTTGAGGGTGTCCGTGCACGTTTAGTTGATAAAGACCTATCACCAGAATGGAAAGCAGCGGAAAAGATTACATTAAAAGATATTTTATCTGATTGTGCTCCAGTAACTACGATTGATAGTTGGAATGCTTTATTAAGACAATATGGTGTTATTGCTTAAAATCGATGAGTATTGACGTCACAATTTCAGAAAACTTTAACGATGAATATTGGATGCAGCTTGCTTATGAGCAAGCTGCACTAGCTGCTTCGCAGGGAGAAATTCCTGTTGGAGCGGTGATAGTGAGTCAAGAGAAAGTTATTGGTGCTGGTTATAATGCACCAATTAAACAATCTGATCCTACCGCTCACGCTGAAATTCAAGCTTTACGTGCAGCCTGTCAATCATTGAATAACTATCGTTTACCAGATGATGCCATATTATATGTGACGCTTGAACCTTGTACGATGTGTGTTGGCGCACTCATTCATGCTCGTATCAAAAAAGTAGTGTTTGCTACAACAGAGCCTAAAGCTGGTTCGTTGGTCAGTGCTCGACAATTATTAGAAAATGGCTATTACAATCATAAATTCGTATTTGAACAAGGTTGTATGCAAGCTGAATGTTCATTGCAATTAAGTGAATTTTTTAAACAAAGACGAGAAGAAAAAAAGAAAATTAGGCTATTAAAAACGTCCTTAAATGATTAAAAATGTCTCATTAGTTGTGGCAAACTATGCCTCCGAAGATTTTAGCTAAATCAAAAAGGCAAAGTTATGCGTAACGCAATCACCATACAAAAAGAATTCAACGCACCAATTTCTGAAGTTTTTGAGTTGTTGTCAAAGCACGCAACCTACAATAAAGCATTTGCGCCATTACAAGTTATACGTGTAAAAGACTCAGCAGATCCGCAACGCCCAGATGGTGTTGGTTCTATTCGTCGTATGGGTCTTGGACCAGTGAAGCCTCTTCAAGAAGAAATTACTTTGTTAGAAGAGAATAAGCGTATTGAATACAAATTGATTAATAATCCATTAGTAAAACATCATTTAGGGCAAATTGATTTTCGAGAAATTACCCCATATATCACCTTGGTTACTTATAAGATTGAATTTACAGCAAAAGCGCCCTTTGTAAGTAAATTAGTTCTTGCACAACTCAAAGCAGCGATTACACTAGGTTTTTCAAAATTAGCGAAGTCAGTTGCTTCATAAGAGACGGGAATGACAGTTCATATTATTACGATTGATGGTCCTAGTGGTTCTGGTAAAGGGACCTTGGCAGCCAAAATAGCTGCTTATTATGGGTTTAATCTTTTAGATTCTGGTGCTTTATATCGTTTACTTGGGCTGTCATTATTTCAACGTGGCTTACTTGATCAAATCGACTCTAATTTAAGTCAATGCATTGAATATGCGACGAATTTAGATATTGAATTTAAAACGACTGAGGCTGCGACCCTTGTTTTACTAGAAGGTGTAGATGTCACGAATACCATTCGTACTGAACAGGTCGGAGAATACGCCTCTAAAGTTGCAACTGTTCCTGAATTAAGAAAAGCATTATTCGCACGCCAACGTGCATTTATTCAAGCTCCTGGTTTGGTAGCTGATGGACGAGATATGGCAACATCAATTTTTCCAGAAGCTCAAGCCAAAATATACTTAACAGCATCGGCTGAATCTCGTGCAGAACGTAGAGTAAAACAGTTGCAGGGTATGGGTCTTGATGCTAAAATAAGCGACATTTTATCTAACATACAGGCTAGAGATAAAAGAGATATGGAGCGAACTGTTGCTCCGCTCAAGCCAGCTGAAGACGCGTATGTCATTGATAGTTCTACAATAGGCATCAATGAAGTGTTTCAGTTAATGGTGGACTATATCGATAGCCGTATTCAATAGATAAACCCTTTTATTTTCAGTTGAAGCATTGCTTGATCAGATTTTTTGGACAATGTAACAACTTAACTAAACCGGCCTTGTCTGATCCAAGACCGCGGACTTTATCAGGTATATCATGACCGAATCTTTTGCAGCCCTCTTTG